>Ga0172382_10001018_pt1 | contig 51702 bp, 50 predicted proteins | sample Leawel138RmetaG_FD_122245 | JGI IMG/M metagenome (GOLD analysis project Ga0172382, IMG submission 122245) | Leachate microbial communities from a municipal landfill in Southern Ontario, Canada - Leachate well 138R metaG | ecosystem: Engineered > Solid waste > Landfill > Unclassified | place... | reverse complement strand
TCGTTACCCAGTCTTCCATACTGATCACCTCTCTCTCCTCCCAACCTCATCGATGGGAGCATTCTACCCAGGGTGGGTCAGTTTTCATGAAAAAACTGGGTCAATTTACACTGATAATTTTCAGCATGTGTTAAACCCTCCTTTCTTCAGTATTTTCTAAATTCGGAAACTGCGGGACATACACAGTTTTGTCGTTTAATACAGCAATGAATATGCCACAATGCAAGTAATTGATTTTATTTAATTATATTTGAGGATATTAACTTTGGTGTAAAGGTGACTGGACACATGACATGGTCATTGTTCCATTTATTGTCCAGATGAATATTTGGTGAACAGAGACTGAAAGGTTAATGATCGGTACGCTGCGTTCGATTGACAAAATATAAAAACAAAAAAATAATTGACGTATGTTAAACCTTCATTATCTGCGCATTGTTCCGATAAACCCTTTCTCCCTTTATCTTGAATCCTGTGTGCCCGCTCTTTTGGTTGCATAAAGTGTATAATTTTATTGTCATTTACAGCACCCGCTTCTTCAGTTATCAATATTTTCAGGCTGTTACATACTGGCATGCTGCTTGCGTTTCCTGGCAGAATAATCGTCCGGTATTTTTTAATGATCAGGGGGAAACTCCTGTAAAAGATTCGTGGCATTGCAGGAGGCTGCGTGGCCGTATTGACACACATACTCCTTTTTTCTGCAGGAATTCTGCTCGGCATGGGACTGATGTGTCTTCTGCTCGCCGGCAAAAGAATAGAAATGAGAAGATTGGGCAACCAGCTGGATGACAACGAAAAAAATATGAAGGGAGATGCATCGCAATGCTCGTGACCCATGCAACCTGTTTTATCGCAGGGGTTATATTCGGTATGCTGATTGTAAACCTTATTTTCACTGTCACAAGTATCAATATGCAAATCCGTAAAAATTACCTGGATGAATATCGGAAACGGATACGCACTTAAGGCCGGGCTGGATATACTCTGACAAAGAAGACGCACCACAGCATATTGATGTTGTGCGAAGTTGTCAACGTTGGACCATTGAATTCCTGATCGCTGCGAGAAGGGTGCTTGCCGGTTCATTTTTGTTGACAAACACCGTGGCGCCCGCACTCAATATGCCGTTCACAAGATCATCTTCATCGAACATCGATAACCCGATTATTTTTATATGTGGCAGCTCCGAGTGGATCAGTGTGGTTGCTTCGATTCCATCCATTCCGGGCATTTTTATGTCCATCAATACCACATCGGGTTGAAGCTGCCGCACCTTTTGAACAGCTTCCTCTCCGCTTTCGGCCTCCCCCACTATCTCTATATCTGAGTGGCTCCCCAAAAGAGAAGAAAGGCCCTCTCTCATGACAGTATGATCATCGACCAGCAAGACTCTGATTGCTTCACCTTCTCCGAAAGGCATATCGCCGCCGCCTCCTTCTGAAATGAATTTTTCCATTACTTTTTCCGCGGGAACGATCAGATGGAATATTGAACCTTTTCCGGGAGAGCTCTCGACTTTCAATTTTCCTCCTATGATCTCCAACCGTTCTCTAATGCTTAACAATCCGAAGCGAGTGTCATCTCGAATATTTTTAAAAAGATGCTTCGGATTAAATCCGACCCCATTATCGCTGACGCTTATCCATACTCTGGATTCATTTTCCTTGAACATTCTTATGCTCACCGATGGTGTTCCTGCATGCTTGGCCGCATTGAAAAGGATCTCGCGCACGGATTCAAACAAAAGTACCTTCACATCATCCCGCTCAACCAATATACTTGGATCTATATGTGTATCTATGCGCAGGTTGTACATGTCTCCCATTTTCCGCGCGAGCCATCTGAGTCCGGCTTTCAGCCCCCGCTCATACAGAATATTGGGAGAAAGCTGTGCATTTAATGAGCGCGTCACTTTTTCGGACTCGCTCAAAATAGCTATGATCTTTTTGCAATCGGCTTCCTTCTTTTCATTAAACCGTCCAGCCAGGGCTTCTACGTGGAACCTCGCACTCACGATAAGCTGTTGAAGGTGGTCGTGAATTATCAGGGCAAGACGGCGGCGTTCACGCTGCTCGGCCAGCGTCAGTTGAGCGGAAAGCCTGGAAAGCTGCGCGGCTTTTTCCTCAAGTTCCGCTGTCCTTTCACGCATAAGCTCCTCAAGGCCATCTTTGTATCTGACGAGTTCTTCCTCTTTCTTTTTTCTGTCTGCTATATCATTGAAAAGAATTGCCACCTGCCGGTTCTCGGCCGGACCAACGCGGAAGGCGTATACATCAAAATATTTATTTAAATCCTTTGCAGCTCTCTGAAAGCGAACCGGCCGGCCCGTCAAAGCTACCTCACTGTAGATCTCAAGCCACTGGTGATCATGATTCGGCAAAAGCTCCAGCATTCTCTTTCCAATAACATTGGTAAGCCCCGTTTGTCTCTCAAAAGCCGGGTTCACCTCCAGAAAACAATGGTCGACCGGTTTTTTCTTTTCATTAAAAATAATTTCAACAATGCAAAACGCTTCGTCTATCAAGTTTAATATATTGCTATGATCAATCGGAAATCCATCGCCTGCAGCATTTGCATCTACAAAAGATTTCTTCACTTGAATATCCCCCCGCTGGCATAAAAATCAACTATCCTTCGGTTTCGAGTAGATTGACATACAATCATGACAGCAGCGAACGTGAGCTGGTGAGAGGTGATTTTAAAGACGGAATATACGAAAAAGACTATCGCCATGTCAAGCGATATATACAATAATTATGAGCACATATGTATCGTATTGTTTACATTCAGGATTCTTTCTCCTATTTTGCGTGTATCTCCTGTCTTTGGCAAAAGAAAGGGTTATGAAGACCATCCTTCATAACCCCTTGATTTTATGGTGGCGGTGCAGGGACTTGAACCCCGGACACTACGGATATGAGCCGTATGCTCTAACCTGCTGAGCTACACCGCCTTTTCCTTTGAGACCAGCGGTTTATACGTCAAAATCAACTTCATGTCAAGCCTATTGAATAGCTATTAAATTTATTGAATAACCAGATCATAGGCCACAACAACGCTCGTGCGGGATTCAAGATTAATGGCAAGGACTACTTCATTTTGTCCGTCATTATCAATGTCCTTGAATTGATAATCGGCTACATAGCCATGTATCTTTCGTGTCTGCCAATTTTGAAGGAGCCCCATTCCATCCCACTCTAAATCATAAATTTCACTGGAGGTAAAAACTCTCACATTTTGGAAAAGCCTCCCGATAGGGGACAAGTTTTTTACAATGATAACTTCCTGTTTGCCGTTCCCGGTAATATCGTATGTAAGAATTCTTATATTAACATAACTGTTTTCGTTAAGATCTTCCCCTTTATTGCTCAATCCTATATTTTTCATGACGTAATCAAAACGGTTTTTTGTACCTCCATATATATCATCACTCTTCCAGAGCAGATCATTGCTTCCACCCAGCAGATGGATCTGCGATATCTGTTTTTTCGTCTTTGCATAGACACATAAATGATCGTATTCATCCAGAGCAATGACCCTTTCCGTCTTTCCACCGTCAAGACTCGCAATAGTCAATCCATATACGGACAAACCTTCCGGTATAGGCATTCTCTCCCCTTCTTTATAGCTTCCGCCTTTCCATCTTATTTCGTAAATGGGGTTGGTAAAGGGGCGGGCAAGCCCGACTTGCTGACCTAATAGTTGAGTACCGTCACTTGTTGTTACCACTCTTAAAAACCAGGGCAAATTCGAAGCAATTCTCTGGTACTTTCCGTCTTTAAATTCAACGACAAATGACCGCAAGACATCCGTTACCCAGTTGGTGACGAGAATCTCATCTACCCCGTTCCCGTTTATATCGGCAACATCCACGGCAAGGAATTGCTCGTATGATTTTCCGGATATTTTGTTACGTAACGAAAATTCACCTTCATTTTTTTGATAAATAAAAATATTTGCCGCATCTATCAACACCACTTCATTTTTATTGTCTCCATCTGTATCACCGATGTCCATTCCTTTGAATGTTCTGTTATATCTGGGACTGGTGAAAAAACCTTTTCTGTCGAGAACCCCCGCTTTTGTAATGAAGGATGGATTGATAATGGAAGTATACGTCCCCTCTTTGGTCTTCAGTGCTTCGATTGGCTCCGGCCCGCCTTCTATGTCTGTGCCTGAATCCTTCGCCTGTGACACTTCTTCTTTTTGAAGCGGCTCAGGCAATGAAGAGGCCGGCAATTCCTTATTGACAATGAAATAACTTATTTTCTGTGCAAACTGATTTATTTTTGGAATTACATCGTCCATTCCCTTGCATTGCTCAAAAATACTTACCGGTGTTTTATAAGTCGAGATATCAAGGAGCTTTCCATCCAGGCTTATACTGTTCCCAATTTTTGTTATACTCCCCCACACCACATAGTCTATTCCAAGTTTTTTCCCTATTTGGTAGGCATCAGCTGCAATGAATTCTTTCTTTTCCAGTTTGGCTGATGCATTGGAAATAGTCGGTTTATCAGTCACACTGATATTTTCACCGGCAGACAACCGGGATATTAACATGTCCCATATACCGTTTTTTACATACTCAAGGTTTTCCGAACTGTTGACAGCAAAAGGAAGCACACCGACAGTTTTTTTCCCGTCTGTCTCTTCCGTCCAGCCGGTTCCAATAGCTGTAAATAGAACTATTAAGGTGAAAAATACAACGAACTTTCTCATAAAGTTTCTCCTTGCTAATGCCTCTCCGCCATCGTTGTCAGAAGAGAAAGATTCTCCTCATCGTGCGGCGTTTCTATTATTTTCGGTATTTGCTCCAGACGCTCGACTGTCATTATCCATCGGAATGGATCGCATCCGATCATTCCCTTCCCGATATCTTCATGCCTGTCGAACCGCATTCTTTTTTTGAATCACTCAAATGGATAACTTTCAGTCTATGTATGCCTATAACTTTATCCACTTCCTCTAATATTTCTTCGTATGCTTTCCTGTTTCGTATTTCATGGCCGGCAGCGAATATATGGCAAATATCGAAGCAAAAGGCCAGCTCTATACTTCTGTGCACACCGTACATGATCCTTGCGATCTCCTCAAAGGTACTGCCTATTGAAGTTCCCTGCCCTGCCATGGATTCAAGAATTATACTCACGGATATTTCGTTCATTTCTTCCCAAATCCGCTCGAAAAACTCTGTTATCCTTTGTATTCCCACATCTTTGCCGTCACCTCTGTGACTTCCCGGATGAACTATCAGATACTGTATCCCAAGTGCTTCACAGCGTGTAATTTCGGCCACCATTGCCTTGTGTGATTTTTCACGGATCTCTTTGTCCCCTGATGCCGGATTCACCAAATAGCTCACATGCGATATTACAGGATCTATGCCCCATTGTATTTTCTCTTTTCTGAAACTTTCAATTTCTTTTTCCTGCAGATGACGGTCTCGCCAGCTGTTGGCATTTTTGGTAAAAAGTTGAACCGCCTTAATCCCCAGCTGATTCCCCCTGTGAAGCGCCTTTTCAAGACCTCCTGCTGCAGATGTATGCGCTCCGAGAAGTAAGGTTCTTTTCATCAGGATTCGGCTGCTTTAATTTTCTTTTTTCTGTAATGGCGTATCTTCTCAAACAATACTGGATATCTCTTTTCCAATTTTTCCTTCTGTCTTTTCATAAAGGGACTTTCCTGCGATACTAGAATAGATCCAATGATCAAAAATAGAAACCCTTGCAAAAAGGGGAGAAACAGACCTGCAAGACCTAACACTATAAGGGACCACCCCATGACAAGCTTAAATATCTTATTCAAATTCATATACTTTTCCGAAACCGATACACGACTATCAGGAGGCTGCCGGGTGTAAACGCAACCCGCATTCGCGCTTTCGGGGCTTCAATTAATTCTCTATTGAAAATCAGCCGAAAATTGCATAACGCTATAGCTATTAAATCCACATAAACATGTCAAGATAATCTTGGCGGGGACTTTATAATGTTGGCACAGAATGCTGGATAATACCAAGGATGATCGGTTGATTATAAAAACCGATTAAAATTATCAACACGGCAATGAAAAGAGCAGGAACCAGCATACTCACAGGCGCCTCCGTAAATTTTCTTCCGGCCCCCTTTTCTTGATTACCGTGGTCGCCTTGATCATAATAGCCTATTTCCAGTATTCTGAAAAAAAGGACTATGTTAATCAGACTGGAAAAAAGAAGAGCAGCGACAAAGTACCAGTTGCCCGCTATAACTGAGCCTTGTATAAGGTACCATTTACTGAAAAATCCGCAGGTCGGAGGTACGCCTATAACTGACAGACCTATAACGGTAAAGGCTGCCATTGTGAAAGGCATTTTTTTAAAAGCTCCCTGAAAATCAGATAAATTATGGCTCTTTTTTACATAGGTTATAATCCCTGCAACCGCAAAAAGGCCTAAAGTCATCACCACATCATTCAAGACATGCAATATGGCTCCTTTAATTGCCGTTTCATTTGCCAATCCTATACCGCCTACCATGTAACCGACTTCGGCAACTATAATATAACAAAGCATTCTCTTGAAATCGATCTGTGCCAAGGCCATTACTGCCCCGACTAATATAGCCGCAATTCCTGTTACCACCATTATCGTTGAGACTGGAAGGATTTCAAAAGAAAAAGAGGGCCGGAATACGGTAAACATAATTCTCAGCATTATGTAAACGGCTATTTTAGTCATAAGAGGCGCAATCAAGGCGCTTGCCACCGAAGGCGCCTTTGTATATGCATCGGGAAGCCACATATGGAGCGGGAAAAGAGCCATTTTTAATGCAATTCCGACCATGAAAAAGGCAAAGGCAACCAAAATCACTTTCGAGTGATAAAGCTCCGGCAGAGCTGCGGCCAGATCGGCCATATTGAGCGATCCCGTCACTATATATAAGTAGCCGGCCCCTATAAGATAAAAACAGGCGCCAATAGTACCGAGAATTAAATATCTGAAGCTGGCCAGCGGCGCTCCTTCCTCTCCCGCTGCTATAAGCGCGTATCCTGCAAGAGATGCTACTTCCAGGAAAACATAAAGATTAAATACATCACCGGTGATTACAATACCTAGAAATCCTGTAACCTGGAGCAGGAACACTGTATAAAAATATGTGAGCTTGTCAGGCAATTCCCGCTCAATACTTTTAGGCGAATAAAAGGCCACTACAAGTGCGGTACCCGTGACAAGAACGAGCATAAGGGCATTTAAATGGTCTATAACATATTCAATTCCCCATGGGGGCATCCACCCGCCCATATAATAATGCACGGGCCCATGGGAAATAACTGCGAGCAAAACAGAAACGGCAAAAGCAGTTGAAAGGGCAAGGGCAAATAAAACCCATATATGACAGAGTTCCTTTTTCACCAGACCGATAATCGGAGTCAGCAAGGCGCACATGAGAGGAATTACTACTATCAATGCCGGAGCCTGATCTGTAAGCATCATTTTGCTTCCTTCAGAATTTCATCCTCTTCGAGCGTGTGATATTTACGATAGATCAAAATGGCAATTGCCAACGCCACACCCAATGTCGCAACCATTACTACAATTGCTGTCAGCATCAGTACGTGGGGAAGAGGATTAAGATATTGAGCAATTTCTATCGTCGTATGTCCGTGCATATCGCTTTCGGTAAGAATCGGAAGAGTAGCGCCCCTTTTAAAAGAAATTGAAATATAAAAAAGAATAATTGCTGTCTGAAAAATATTTATACCCACTATTTTCTTAATTAAATTATTTTTTGCTATCATGGCATAAAAACCGATCATCATCAGCACTATGTAAATCCAGAAATTATACTTAGCCATTACTAAATCAAACATGTTTTTATCCTTTGCGCCTTCTCCGCAGCAACAAAATGCAGGATACTCCTGCTGTAAATATAACTGTCGTTTCACCAAGCGTATCATAGCCCCGATAATCTGCCAAAATGGAAGTAACTATATTGGGGGTGGCCGTTTCTATTTCCGTTTTCTCGATATAGCGGGGAGAGATTCGGCTGTTTGCCGGAGAATTCGGATCACCCCAGTCCGGCATATCTGCCGTGCCATACATGAGAAGAGCTCCGGTTACCATAGTTACTATCAGCCCAAGGATTTTCAATCTCTCGACCTCCTTGTTGTTTTCATGAGAGCCGCAATAAACAGAATTGTGCCGATACCTGCACTTACCGATGCTTCCGTAAAGGCCACATCAACAGCACCCATCTGCGCCCACATAAGACACATAAAAAAACTATATGCTCCAAGAATCATGACCGAACTGAGAAGATCCCTCACTGTAATGGCGGCAATTGCGCATATAAGGATAAATACCTGCAATACAATATCAAATGCTATCGTCATGACTCGATGTTCTCCTTCATCCAAGGCTTGACCCCTGACCTCATGCCGGCTCGAGAAATGGCGTGAGTGGCTGTTGGCTGGGCAATAAACATAAAAATTGCGATTATAAGTATTTTCAGTCCGGTAAGTGAAATACCTTCGTAAAATGCCAGCCCCAAAAGAGATAAAAATACCGCAAGAGTGTCCCCTTTTCCCGTTGCATGAAGCCTGGTAAAAAAATCCGGAAATCTCAGTAATCCTATTGTGGCTGTAAAGAAAAAGAAAAAACCGCCAAGAAGACACAGGATGGATAAAACAGTCATGAAAGACATAAGATTCTACTCCTGCCTGGATTCAAGATATTTTGCCGCAGCAACACATCCAATGAAATTGAGAAGCGCATAGACCATGCTTATATCTATGAACATGTCAATCCGTTGATAGAGCAATCCGAATATTAGCAAGATGACAAGGGTTTTGGTGCCTATTGCCGAAATGGCAGCAACCCGGTTGAAAATTCCGGGGCCGAATACTACGCGATATAACGCGAGCAGGACAAGCATGCACAGGCATAATCCGACAGCGGCGAAAAAATAATCCATTAAAGTGGTCCTTTTCTGTATCCGCTTTCAATTCAAAGCGGATATGTCGAACAGCATGTTCGAAACGAACTCTCTCAATTATCTTGTAGACGCCTTCTCGTTTTTTTTCTCTTCTCCGGGTTCTATTCCACCTGTAGATATATCAAGAAATATCGAAAACATAACGGCCATTACCGCGAAACCTACACCTATTTCTACGCCGAGAATACCCAGTGATCTGGCATGGGCCAGATCGACATTCAAGATTAAAGAGAGGCGGCCGTAATCAAGATAATTCCCAAGGAGCAAGAGGCACAATAATCCTATCCCTGAATAGATGAGAACTCCCGTACTGCTGAAGAGAATTGCAGCCTTTTCCGACATGCGCTCCTTTGATTCTTCGTAGCCGTGTGTTAAAAAAAGAAGCACCAGGCTTGCCCCCATGATGACACCCCCCTGGAATCCTCCTCCCGGACTGTAATGACCGTGCATTATGACGTAAAGCGAGAAAAGCTGAATAAAAGGTATCAGAATCCTGGCGATGGTTTTTACGATTATGTCTTCCGTTTTTATGATCATTTCGGCAAACCCATTCACTTAAGAGCTGAAAATATTCGTGATACATCCAGAACGTCCTGGATGTAGATGTGATCAGCTTCCATAAAAATGTGGGCAATCCGGTCTTCCATTTCACCGGCATTCAAATCATCGGCCACTTTTTTTGAAAGCGCATGCACCACGAATTCATTTCCTTCAATATCGACAGTAACGGTCCCCGGGGTCAAGGTTATCGAATTTGCAAAGGCAACCCATGAAATATCACTCTCCAGTTTAGTCTTGAATCGTATAATCTCTGGCTGTATCGGCATACGTGGGGAAAGAGCAAGATATGCCACATGAAAGTTCGAGAGAAATATCTGGTAGAGATGCCATGGAATATAGATGAGAAACCGCTGCACAATTACCCGGATATCTCCTATCCGCACGTTTGCAAACAGAAGATCATGGCTCAACCATGCGATTACGAGGGAACACAATATGCCAAGTGTCATATGAAATGCATCAAATTTTCCTGACAATACTGCCCAGAAGATTATCAGTATGGCAAAAGTGGCAACAAAATTTAAAAATCCTGATTGACTCTCATGAGCCCCCTTGAAAATAGCTTTGAGTTTCCGTTCCTGAATTGTCCTTGTTTCCGAAGTTAACCGGGTTGCCGTATCTAAAATTCCCACTGCTTGCATTTTAGCTTTTTCCATTACCTGAAATGCATCGTCAGTTGCCTGAATCAATAGAGTGACTTCCATCGTCAAATCCTCAGATCTTCAATTATTTGAAGGTAACACGATAACAGGTATTTCAGAATCTTGCACTACCTCAAAGGATATACGTCTTCGCAACACGCGTTTTAGCAGCGGTTTTTTTCGATTTTCCGTAATTACTATTAAAGAACCTCTATAATCCTGGGCCGCGGTTAAAATTTCTTCACCGACATCACCTGCATATATATGTGCTTCGGCATCAATACCGGCTTCGAGACACATTCTTCTCGTCCTCTGAAGCTGCTCTTTTAGCTGCCGCATGTCTTTCACAGTCAGTTTCTGATTAATTACATGTATTATTTCAGGCTCTCTAATCCGGTTTCCGTACTTCAGGATAAAATCGAGCGCATGGTGAGATACGGCATCCCAGTTCGTTGCCACAATGACGTGGTCCCACAGTGAGAGGGGAGATATGGCGCCCTTAATAACTATGAGCGGTATCTGGGACTTTCTTAAAATTTTGTCCGAAACATTCCCATTCCGGTCATTATCGAACCGGGTGGCAATGAAATTTGCATTGGCACTGGCTGCCCGGTTGAGTATCAAGTCGGCCGAAACAGTATCATGTTTTTCATGGACGATTGTAACCGGTCCGCTGTCTTCGTCCTTTAAATGCCTCTTGCTCACAGAAGCGGATACGCAAAGGATTTCCAAAGATTCATCCTGCGAAAGAGGCGCGATCTTCTTCGATACGATTGTTGAAAAATCGTCTCCCTGCGAATCAGTTGCATATAGAATTATATCTTTACCCATTTCCCCCCGGAAGTTTCCCTTCCGATTATTTTACAGTACCAGCAGGAACAAGCAGTATCGGAAGCGCGGTGTATTTGACAAGTCTGGTCGCAACTCCTCCCAGGAGCCGTTCTTTGAGGGAACTTACCCCGGTCGTCCCTGCCACAATCATTGTTGCCTCGCGTTCCCGTGCCGCCTTTTCTATCTGCTCGCCGGTGTCTCCGATATATAAATGTGATTCCGCCTGAATTCCTTGGCGTTCAAAAGATTCACAAATTTTTTCCATTTTCATTTTATTTTCTTTTCTTATAGACTGAACATCCATTGCGGACGTCCCTTTAAATTCCTTTTCAGATGCCACATGAATAACTACGACACTTTTAAGAATATTCTTGTACTCCAGAAGGTGATCGGCTGCCCGCTCACTCGCATTCGACCAATCTACTGCAAGGAGGGGTCGCTCGAACGGCCTTTCATTTACTGCTCCTGATGGAAGAACATATTTGTAGATAAGAACCGGTTTTGAAGTCCGCTGGAGCACATCCAGTGTATCAGACCCGCCATACAATTCTTCAAACTTTCCCTGTTTATGAGAGCCGGTTACGATAAGATCCACATCTTCTTCCGAAGCAGTTGAAATTATTTTTGGCAGTGGATTTCCAACCACAATATATGCACCGACTTCCATACCCTGCTCGAAAAGACTCTCCGCCCAATCGATAAACCGAACGTTTGCTATTTCTCTAAGCTTGATTTCTTCATCTTTCAGGTATCCTTTTCCTCGATGCATAGCTACTTTATCGCGCTGTATCACATGAAGAAACACTGCATGATTGAAACCTGCTTTTCGCAGATCCATCAGTGATTGCAACGCATCAAACCAAAGTTCTTCAAACTGGGTAACAAAAAGTAGTTTTTTATTTTTCATTATTTTCCTCTGAACCTGTTTCGAAATTAGCCGCCTATCAGACTTTTTACCGCTTCAGCAAGTTCATCCGGCTCCACAGGTTTTTCTATATACAATTCCGGCTCCGGCACAGGGAGATCGCCGAATTCAGTTAACGCTTCCTGGGAACGAAGAAACGTCCGTTTCGCAATTCCGGACAAAATAATGACAGGAATGTTTTTTAAAGCAACATCACTCTTTAGTTCCCGGTACATTTTAATCCCGCTTTGTTTAGGCATCAATACATCCAGAATTACTAATTCCGGTTTTTCCTTTCTTGCCATAGAAAGCCCGGTTTCTCCATTTTTGGCTATTACTGCATTATAGCCGTTTTCTTCCAAAACCGTCTTTACAAATGCACTTATATCGGGATCATCATCCACAGTGAGCACTTTTTTTGCCATTCCAGTCCTCCTTTATCTGATTCGCAGATATAATTCCGGCCTTAGACAGCAGAAAAGCCGCAGACCTTGAGTTTACAGATTCTACCCTGTTCAAAGATCAAGAAATCTTTCGGTACGGCAGTCTCATCTGGAAACTCGAACCCTTTCCTGTCTTCGACGCAACTTTTATCGAGCCGCCGTGTTCCTGTATCAGCTTCTGAGTAACAAGGAGCCCGAGACCAGTCCCTTTGCCACCCTTGGTACTGAAAAAGGCTGTAAAGAGTTTCGCCTTAACTTCATCGTTTATTCCCGTCCCGTTATCTTTTACTTCGAACGAGATCGTGTCATTATCTTCCAATTTTGTTTTTACCTGGATTCGATGCTTTTTTTTGGTGACATCAAGATCGTATATACATGCATCGATTGCATTTGAAACTAAATTCAGAAGTGATCGGTGAATTGCATTTGGATCCATTGAAACGGATCTGATTGACCTGTCGAATTCCCGTATGATCTCAACTTCATTTTCAGCAGCCTTCGATTCCATCAATTCGCACACGTCTTGAGCAATATCGTTAGGAGAACAGTTTTGATATTCAGGTTCACGCTCTTTGGAATATGAGAGCAGATCAGCAACCAATGAAGAAACACGGGCCACATTCTTTTGAACCATATTCCAGCCAGTTTTTAGCTTATCGGTGTCATTCTTGTCAAGACCTATATTTACGATATATGTACCGCCTTTTAACCCGGCAAGTATATTTTTGATATAGTGGGCGAGTCTGGCCACGGTCTGACCGATCGCAGCTAATCGCTCGGAATTGACAAGCTCCTGCTGAAGCCTTTTTATCTCTCGCAAGTCCTGAAAAAAACCGACACTGCCGATGACTGTCTCTTCATCATAAAGGAGGGTCCCTGAAAACTGTACCGGAACCTCTGATCCTTCTTTGTTCTTTATTATCACCTCTTTCCAGCCCCATCCTTTTTTACCGCGCCTGCGGCGAAAACCGCTATTGAATTCTTCAGTTATTGCCTCAGGATACAGCTGCTGGAAATGCATTTTCCTTATAACTTCAATTCTCGCATAACCAAAAATTCTCTCTGCTCCCGGATTAAAAATTATAATGACGCCATCCTCATCGGTAGCCACGATACCGTCGTTTGAGCTCGTGATCAGTTTATCCTGAAAAACAGATTTCCTCTTCACCTCACCAATGGCAATTTCACACATATTTTCCAGATCCATCGTATAGGAATTCAGTGTATCCCGTATCGTGAGTTTTTCTCTGGCACGCTCAAGAGCAATCTTCAGCGCCTCATCTTTTACCGGCTTGTTTATAAAATCCGAGGCTCCGTATTTGAGGGCGTCTATAGCCGAATCCATATCTCCATGTCCTGTTATCACTATCACTTCAGCATCGGTATTTATTTTTTTTACCCTCTTCAGAACTTCGATGCCGTCCATCCCCGGCATTTTCAAATCCGTCAGTACGATACCCGGCGTCTCCTTCTTGAAAAGAGCGATTCCTTCTGTGCCGCTTCGGGCAGTAACGACATCATATCCATCACTTTTTAAAGAGATGGATAAAACCTTCAATATAGCTTCTTCATCATCAATAAACAGAATTTTATTTTTATCCATAGTTGCGTACTTTATAACACCGATTTTTTACAATATGGCCGGAAAAGAAAGCCTGAACGCCGTACCGGCGCCCTCAGTACTCTCAACTTCAATTGTTCCGTTATAATCGGTTATTATTCCGTAGCTTATGCTCATGCCAAGTCCGGTGCCCTTCCCCACACTCTTTGTCGTAAAAAAGGGTTCAAATATTTTTTCTTTTACCTTTTCCGGTATCCCTGTACCATTATCAGAAACCGTTACCACCACTCTTTCATTTTCCGCAAAGGAACGTATTGATATTTTCTTTGGGTCATCACTTTTCTTATATTTACCTTTTTTTTCATCAAGAGCATCCATCGCATTTGTTACGAGATTGATAAAAACCTGCTCCATTCTATTGTGATCTGCATTTATGCATGGAATTTTGTCATCCAGGTCAAGATTTATTTCTATCTGATGTACGCGCAGTTGCTGCCCGAGAATTTTAAAAACGTCCGTAATCGGTTTATTTATCGATATTCTATCACTGCTCACTTCCGACTGTCGTGAAAAATCTTTCATATGCTTTATTGTGCGGGCTGCCCGGTCAACATTTTTTTTTATTTCTTCACACATGACCCAAAGATCCTGATCATTTATTTTATCTCCCTTTTTCAAGGTTTTTATAAAATAATCGGCGCACACTTGAATTACATTGAGTGGTTGACTGATTTCATGGGCTATTCCCGATGCCATTGTCCCCAGGGTTGCCATTTTACTTGCCTGGATAAGCTGCGTTTCTTTACGCACATTCTCGGTTATATCAGGTGTTGTCGCTATGAGGCATTCACGCTCAGTAAACCTGATAGAACTGACATGTACATCGACGTAAAAGAATGAGCCGTTTCCCTTCTTATGAATTTTTTTTGGATAAAACCGCGATTCATTGAATTTTATCTTACGCAACATATCTGCAAATTCCCTGTCCGGCGTATTGCTCAAATCAGCAAAAGTCATGTCGAGGAAATCTGTCCTGGCATATCCGTAGCAATCAACAGCCGTCGCATTGACATCGAGAATTTGCAATGTGTGCCTGTCAAAAATAAATATCGGACTAGGATCTGCATCAAATAATGTGCGGTATTTCTCTTCAGAGCTTCTCAGGCTGTGATAAGACGCCTGAAGTTCGCGAGTCTTTTCTTTAACTTTAATTTCAAGGCTTTTCCCGAACATTTTGGTTTCGTGATGCAGCCGGGCATTTTCTATCTGCAAGGACAAGTGATTACCTATTATGGACAGGACATTTTTATCCTGTTCGGAAAATCTGCTCGCGGTATGGCTTGAAACCCGCATGACTCCAAAAACCCCTTTATTGGAAATCAAGGGAATGTATGCTGCCGATTTTAGACCTTCATTCATTGCAAATTCCTTATACGGAGTATTTGCGAGTTTTACATCTTCCAGAAATACTATTTCCCTTTTCCGCGCTGTTTCACCTACTATCCCGTCAGATCGAACGGTGCTCCCTTTTTGATAAAATGATTGTGCGTAACCTATCGATGAAGCAACCTGGAAGAGATCTCCCTTTTCTTTCAGATACACTCCGGCACTGTCTAAATCAAGATGTCCCACAATGCTTGTCAATGCGGCATTCAGTGTTTCGTCCAGGTCCAGTGTCGCACTTAATGCGCTGGTAATTTCCCAAAGTGCTATTAATTGACGGATATGCTTTTCGCGCTCAGTATGAAGCAGTTTTGATGCAGTAATGTCCCAAAAAGTCTCGATCGCGCCTTCAACGGTTCCGTCTGCCCCTTTAATCGGCGCTGCCGTAATATAAAGCCACCGGCCTTTCCGTCCCATGCGGGGGAAAAAATTTTCCGCCTCATATGCACCTTCAATAAATTGTGAAATTTTCCCTTTATCTCCGTAGTACCTTTTAATTTCATTGAAGTCAGCCTTATCAACAATAAGATCCGCCAATATCGGTTTTTCACCTGTATAGAATGCTTCCCAGTGTCTGGATGTGCCTATGATTTCGTGTGCCTTATATCCGGTCAAACGTTCCAGGGCTCTATTCCAATGAATCACAGTATGTTCGCGATCAATTACAAAAGCCGGAATGCTGATACCCTGAATTATTTCAGAAAGCGTTTTTTCACGCTTAACCAATTCCTTTTCGGCTTTCGTGCGCTCTGTAATATCTTCATATGCGACAACGACTGACTGCTCTTTAAGCTCATCGCCTATTCTTGCACTTCTCATTGAGCAGAGAATTTCTCGTCCACTTTTTTTCACGCACGGAAATTCATAACCGAAAGAACGGTTCTTTGCCAAAGCTCCATAGAATAGTTCACCTATTTCATTATATTCGCTATTGTTGCGGTACAAGATTCGCGTGCTCTTGCCTATCAGTTCATCGGGCTTCCATCCGAACACAGGTTCGACTGCATCATTCGCAAATTCTATCTTTCGGCGCCTCAAAACAAGAACAGCAGTAGGAATGGCATCGAGAATCGACTTCTCCAGCGCTACCAGATTTTCAAGCATCTGCTTGGCTTGCCGTTCTTCTGTGACATCCCAGAGAGTTTCAATAGCCCCCTGAATCCTTCCATCGATTGTCCGTATAGGGGCAGCGGTAAAATATAGCCATCTGCCGGAAACACCAAGGGTTGGAAAAAAATCTTCCGCCTGATACGCGCCTTTTAAAAAAGTCAGCGGCCTAAGCCGTTTGCCATAATAACGTTCGATACGCTTTCTGGAAATTCCATCAACAACAAAATCAGCCATACACGGCTGATCTTCCGAATAAAAGGCTTTCCAGTGATCCCTGGTTCCGATCAGGTCGGAAGCGGTGTGGCCGGTCAGCATCTCCAGAGCTTTATTCCAGTGTGTCACATTGTGATTCGTGTCAATCACAAAAACGGGAACGGCACTTCCCTGAATGATCTGGGAAAGAATGCGTTCTCTTCTCACGAGCTTTTTTTCAACTGCCTGTATGTGGCGCGTCCTGTCGCTGATTATTCCGGCCAAATCTTTTGAGAATTCAGTAAACTTGCTTTCGACTGATGCGATCACATCATCCTTCAGATGAAATTCTTCTGCCAGTGTTTTCTTTAAACTTTTCCGATGAGTAAGCTTTTTGTTCGCAATTTGCAGGAAATCCCATAGCGATACGGCTTCAAAATGATCGATCAGCCGAACCCCATGCGGTTTTTGCCTTCTTAATATCTGCAAAAAATCATTATTGCCTGTAAGTTCTATAAGTATATCAAAAGAGCTGTGATCAAAGAGATCAAGGTAATCACTGGTAGTAAAAATCTTCCTTTTTTTTGCGTACGCGAGACCTTTTGCATTTTCATCAAGATCGGCAACTCCGGTTATTTCTGTTTCAAGATAAGAGAAATCCGGATTGAGAATTATTTTAAGTATGTCCTTACATACTCTCCCACCGCCAACTATGGCTATTCTTGATTTCTTGAAAATTTCAACCATGGTTCCCTTTTGTCCAGTTGAGGGATTACTTTTTTCCTTGTTCCTGAATCGTGACACCTCTCGTGCCGACAAGTGAAGAATTTAATTTCCGAATGCCGCATTCGCCGCTATTTTTGCAAGCTTAATGAATATTTCCGGATACACAAAGAGGCCAAAAGAGATAAGCGCCGTTATCACAGGCGGCATCACTGCAAAAACAGGGGCTTCCCTCATACGAGTGGAAGCATTGAAATTGGTGCCGCTCGAAAAAAACGCATTATAGGTGATCGGGAGAAAGTACGCTGCATTCAAAAGGGAGCTTGTCAGAATTACGATCAGAACAGGTAAATGACCGGCCTCGATACTGCCGAGTGCAAGATACCATTTACTGAGAAAACCGGCAAAGGGTGGTATGCCTATAATACTGAGCGAACCAAAGAAAAACGCTGCCATTGTGACCGGCATCATTTTTCCGATTCCTTTCATTTCGCTAATCTTTTTAAAACCGGTATTAACGATAATTGCACCAGCGCAAAAGAAAAGCGTTATTTTTCCAAACGCATGCATAACAATATGAATGATGCCTCCGGTCATACCGATTACACTCAGGAGGCCTCCGCCCATTACAATATAGGACAACTGACTGACTGTTGAATAGGCGAGCCTCGCCTTCAGATCATCCTGCCGCAATGCAAACAGCGAACCTATTATAATCGTAAACGATATCAAATAAAGCAGCATTATATCGAGGGTCAGTTCGTGCATAAGCTTTATGCCATATATATTCAAGCACACGCGCAAGACTGAAAATACGCCGACCTTTACTACCGCTACCGCATGAAGAAGGGCGCTCACCGGCGTGGGGGCTACCATTGCAGAAGGAAGCCAGGAATGGATTGGCATTATAGCAGCTTTTCCGGTTCCGAATATGAAAAGGAAAAAGACAATTGTCAGAATTACACTTCCCCCTTTTCCTTCCATAATTCCCTGATCAGTAAAGTCAAGAGTCCCTGTAAGATAATACGTAATAATAACAGCAGGCAATAAAAAAGCAATTGAAGTTCCCATCAAATACGTTAAATATTTTCTTCCTGCATGGCGGGCTTCTTCATCCTGATGATGAGTCACAAGAGGATATGTGGACAGCGAAAGCATTTCATAAAACAAATATAAGGTGAGAAGATTAGCTGAAAAAGCAACTCCGATAGCAGCGGAAAGAGCAAGGCTGAAAAAAGCGAAATATCTTGTTTGTGAATGCTCTCTTAGTGGCCGCATATATCCAATTGAATAAAGAGTGGTCACTATCCATAGTGATGAGGCGACGAGAGCGAATAATATTCCTAACGCATCGACACGAAAAGCAATTCCCACTCCTGGAATTACGTCAATCAGATTGAAAAAGATATTTTTGCCTTTCAGGACGGCAGGAAGCATTGAAGCAACGATTCCGAATTTGAGGAGGGCAAGTACAATGCTTGCACTTTCTCTTAAATTCGGTTTTTTCCCCGCGCATACAATAAGAAGCGATCCGATCAGAGAAACAAGAACGGCAAGCAAAGGCTTTGCCGACGTCACAATTTCCATATACCCCCCTTTTCCGGTATGAACTTGAGCCCAGGTATCACATAAAATTAAAAACTAACCAGCCGTTTCTATTTTCGCATGAATTACGGCAGCAGCTCTTCCATGCGCTGGAATTTTCTTATTTCTCCTTTCTAAATCAATCAAGGATGGTATTGGTACGGAAGTACTTATATATGTTAGTGAAATTTTTAAAATACACGCACTTTTTACCTTTTGCTTTCAGTTTCTCGTAAAGAACTTCTTTGGCAAATACCAGATCAGCATTTTGGGCAGGGCAAATATCTGAATATCCATCACCAATATAAATTATCAGGTCATAACATTTCCGGAAATTGCGTAAAATAGTACTTTTACAGTTCCCGCACAAGTTACATTCGATATTCTTGTGAGGGAACTCTATCGAAAGCGTTTTATCAGAGTTGAAGCATGCGCTATTGGCATAATATTCAATATCCAGCCCGTATTTTTTTAAAAGAGTATGGATATAAAAATCAAGACCGTCTGATACGATTTTTACATCACATTTCTTTGAGGTACAAAGTGTATAAAACTCCGGGAAAAAGGGGTCAATTTCACCTTGAGATTCCACATACCTGATCATTTCCTCTTTCGTTACATTACCATACAGTGATGAGGCTTTACGATATGCTTCCTGAGAACCGATGATTCCCGCTTCATACGCTTTGCTTATCGATTCCCAGTCGCCGTTCGATGCAAAATGCTTTAGGACTCTGTATCCCATATCCTTGGGGCTCATCGTCCCGTCAAAATCACAAATTACTAATTTTTTATCCATCTCTTTTTTCGATTCTCTCTTTATCCTCTCTCTGGAGCGTCTTATGTCGTTTCACTTGTTCTGCAATCAGATAGGCACCTAAAAGTATGAGCAGGATGGGGAAAATATAGGCTACAGCATTTTCAATTTGATCATAGAAATTTTTAATAATAAAAAAAAGGACACCAACTATCCCTATGAACCAGCCGCCCAGATCCCGGCTTTTTCTTGTAAGTGTCGCTATAGCGACAACAATCAAGAGAATGGGCCAGCTTTTGGAAAATTCGTATACTCCCATAGTATTCAGAATTATCAGAATCCCCAGAACAATTAAAATCAAGGCCCCTGTTATTTTTATTTTTCTCTCCTGGACTTCCACTTCATTCTCCTTTTCCTGTTTCTCGAATTGCATCTGCAGTTGTGATGCACAACTTTTCATGATGTGTTTATTGCGAATCATTACAGTAGGGCATACTGCGTGCGTTTGTGCTGGATTCAGCACATCAAGCTCAAAATGACGAAAAAATACGAAAACGAATTTCCCTGCATCGTCATTCTTTATTTTCCGCCAATTTTTGGAACGGTTTTAAAAGATCAATTGGTATGGGGAACAATGTCGTAGAATTATTTTCTGCCGCAACAACCGTCAATGTCTGCAGATATCTTAACTGCAATGCAATGGGTTCGCGCGCAATGAGAGCACCCGCTTCGGCCAGCCTCTGAGCCGCCTGAAATTCGCCCTCGGCATTAATCACTTTTGCACGCCTCTCCCGCTCGGCTTCGGCCTGTTTTGCCATCGCCCTTTGCATCTCCTGGGGAAGATCTATATGTTTTACTTCAACAGTTGTCACCTTTATTCCCCATGGATCAGTGCTCCTGTCAAGTATTTCCTGCAAATGAGAATTTATTTTTTCTCTCTCTGACAGAATTTCATCAAGGTCTACCTGCCCGCAGACACTTCGCAGCGTTGTCTGTGAGAGTTGTGATGTCGCATAAAGAAAATTTTCAACTTCAACCACTGCGGCATTCGCCGACATAACTCTGAAATATACGACGGCATTGACTTTAATGGAAACATTATCACGGGTTATAACATCCTGTGGCGGCACATCCATAGTAATGATTCTCATATCTATTTTTACCATACGGTCAATTATCGGGATAAGAATTATCAGCCCCGGGCCCTTTGTGTCGATGACTCTTCCAAGACGGAATATTACACCACGTTCATACTCATTAAGAATACGAATTGCTGACGCCAAAAACAAAATGACCAAAACCACAATTGTTATTGTTGGATACAGCATGATCTGTCCTCCTTTTTAAGACGCCGTTATGCCTCTTTTTGTATACTGCGACCGATTTCATTTCAAATAATATTTACAGATTTACACAATTTATTGCGAGAATTGTTCCACTTCCAGTATAAGCCCCCGTATCCTTACAACCCGGACTGTCTCTCCTTTTTCTATTGGCGTGCGACTGCAGGCATTCCAATACTCCCCTTTAATGAAAATTTTTCCGTCTTCATGTACCGGTGTAATAGTTTTCCCCGTTTGGCCGATCATTCCCTCCTCTCCCGTGGCGGGATGCCTGACTTGAGCCCTTACCGCCAGCAAAATAACTCCTGCAAAAAAGGCGCTGATCACCACGATCGCCGGAATCATTACTCCCAATGAGATCTGAAAAACCGGCGCTGCTGAACTAAAGAGCAAAAGCGATCCGAGCACCAGGGAGATAATACCGGCTACAGTCAAAAGACCGTGACTTATAATTTTAATCTCTGCAATAAAAAGAACTACAGCAAAAATAATCAGCAGAATACCGGCATAATTTACAGGCAACGTCTGCATCGCAAAAAAAGCAAGAATCAGGGATATGGCTCCGACAACTCCGGGCAATATGGCACCGGGATTAGAAAATTCAAAATAGAGACCGGCGAGCCCGATCAGGAGAAGCAAGTATGCAATATTCGGATTGCTCAAGGATGTTAATATTCTTTCCCGCAATCCCATCTTTCTTTCATTTATTATTGCCGATTTGGTACTCAGCGTCACGGGACCTGAAGAGGTGAAAACCTTTTTGCCATCTATCTGTGAGAGCAGTTCGGAAATATTTTCTGCGACCACATCAATAACTTTCTTCTTCAGAGCCTCTTCTGCTGTAATGGATACGCTTTTCCTGACAGCCTGCGCTGCCCACTCAACGTTTCGCTGTCTTTTCTCCGCAATACCGACGGCATACGCAACTGCATCATTTTCCACTTTTTCCGCCATTGTATCATCCATTTTGCCTCCGAAACCTACCGCAACAGGATGGGCAGCACCAATATTCGTACCGGGTGACATTGCTGCAATATGAGCGGCCATGGTAATCAATACACCGGCAGACGCGGCACGAGCTCCCGGGGGATACACAAACACAATTACAGGAACAGGGGCATTGAGAATTTTTTTCACAATGTCTCTCATTGAAGTATCGAGCCCTCCTGGCGTATCCAGAAGGATAATCAATCCGCCACTTCCAAGTTCAACGTCATCTATACACATCTCAATATATTCGGCGATTGCGGGAGTTATCGCGCTATCTACAGTAATTACGTCGAAAACCGGCCCTTCGGAGGCACCTTGTACCGGGCCGGCACAAAAAACGATGCCATATAGAAGAAAAATCGCGCAAAAAAGCTTATATTTCATATGAAGGGTTCCCCCATCCTGTTTTAAAATCCGCTTTGAGGCTTCTCCAATATCAATTCCGGCCATCAGATAGATATTTCATTATGATTTTCATATCATCCCACACCTGCCTCTTTGCACCCGGATTCCTGAGAAGGTATGCCGGATGATACGTCGGCATAAGATAGATTCCCCGGTAAGGATGCAATTTGCCTCTCAAGACTGTAATCGGCGATTCTTTTTTCAAAAGCGTTTTGGCTGCAAAACTTCCAAGTGCGCATATTATTTTCGGCTGTATCGCTTCAAGTTGCGAAATGAGAAATGGCTCACATGCCTTTATCTCATCGGGCTTAGGATTTCTATTGCCAGGCGGACGGCATTTCAGAATATTACAAATATACACTTCGTTTCGGCTAAACCCCATGGCTTCAATGATCTTTGTCAATAATCCGCCGGCACGGCCTACAAATGGTTTGCCTTGCAAATCTTCCTGTTCGCCCGGCGCTTCGCCGACAAATACAAGTTCTGCGCGTGGACTGCCTTCACCGAAAACAATATTTCTTCTACTCTGGTAAAGGCCGCAACGCGAACAATCCCCCAATTTGTTTTTGATATCGGAAAGAGATTCGTGAATGAAATTTGACCGGATTTCAGAATTCCGGTTGCCTGCTGGAATGGGCTTCAATATATTTTTCTCTGCCATCGGCCTGTCAGAATCGGCAGAAAAGGCATTTCCCTGCGTTTCGATTACCGTTCGCTTTATCGCTCTTACGAGCTCAAGAAGATCTTGCCTGCCTGATGCGTCATATTTCATGGTACTAACCCTTTATACCCTTTTCGGCATTCCGATACACCGAATTCTTTCCTGTCTCTCATGTATACGATACATAACACATCTAAAAGCATTTTCTTGATTCAGTGGAATCGGTCCGAAAAATCCAAGATCTTTAATCTGTTTCGCTCCAAAGACCTCCCTATAAAGATTTTTTTTGAAGCAGTTCATACACTCTATCCAGTATCTTATCCGCCACTTCATTCTTGCCCATTTTAGGTAATTCTTCCACTGCACCGCTTCTAGCAATTAATGTCACGATATTCGTATCGCTTTTAAATCCTGACCCTGGTGTGTTGAGGTCATTGGCAACAATTAGATCCATAGATTTCAATTCCATCTTTTTTTTCGCATTATCAACCAGGTCATCGGTTTCCATTGCAAAACCTACGAGTACTATGTTCCCCTTCTTTTTTCCTATTTCGGAAATTATATCCGGATTTCTTTCCAGACTTACAGATAAAGGACCTTTTTCTTTTTTTATTTTTGAGGATGAATAAGAGGCCGGCCGGTAATCGGATACAGCCGCAGATTTGATGACCACATCTACCTGCGACAGGTGTGCCATCACAGCATCTCTCATTTGTAACGCACTTTGAACCTGAATCAAATTAATGCCGCGAGGGATATCAAGCGTGGTGGGGCCACTGACAAGTGTCACCTCGGCACCTCTCCTTTTTGCCATTACCGCAAGAGCATATCCCATTTTTCCGGAAGAATGATTTGTTATATACCTCACCGGATCAAGAGGTTCTTGTGTCGGGCCCGCAGTCACTAAAATTCTGAATCCCCGCAGATCTTTTTTGGTGAGGATACCCCTGATTTCCTCCACAATATCCTCAACAGGAGGAAGCCTTCCCGGTCCCTCAGTTTTACATGCAAGCCCGCCGATGTCAGGTTCCATAATCAGGAAACCGAATGAAGACAGTTTTCTCAGATTTGCATCTACGAATGGATTTGTGTACATATTTGTATTCATGGCAGGACAAATCAGAACCGGTTTTTTTGCGGCTGTTATAGTGGAAGTAAGCAGATCGTCGGCAATACCGGATGAGATTTTTCCGATTATATTTGCCGTGGCCGGGACAATCACCAGTATATCCGCCCATTGTCCGATAGAAATATGAGCGATTTCACCTTCCTCCGTCACTTGAAACGTATCCGTATATACAGGATTATTCGAAACTGTCCCAAGCGTGACAGGTGTTATAAATTGCTGTGCATTCTTCGTCATAATCACTTTCACGTTCGCTCCGTCCTTAACCAGGAGCCGTACGAGTTCAGCCGTTTTATATGCAGCAATTCCGCCTGTGACACCCACTGCAATGTTCATGTTATGCAACATAAGATCTGCCGATCCTTTCTACTCGAAACTCATGTTTGATCCGGTTTCATTAGATTTGTACAAAAACAGCGGTTCAAAATATAACCTGAAAAAAAACAGAAGTAAAGAAGTAGTGACGCTGCATTTCATTTATTGCCCGATTCAGTAAGTTGAGGTTTGACTGCGAATCAACTGCTTTGCGGGCACAATATCGTCCATGCGATGCGCCGATGGCAACGCAGCGAAAACAGCAGGAATAAGACATAAAGCTCGGTGCGAACGAATTCGGTATACTCTTTTTTTCCCATTGTTCTTTTTCCCCGTTTGCAAAAAAAAAATTGTTCTCTATAATAGGAACACTTTTAAAAAGGAGAAAAGCAGTATGGGTAAATTTTCACGCTGGGTTCTCGGGATTGGCGTCTGCACGGTTATTGGAGCGGGCGCATGGGCATGGTACACATATCTTGAAGGCGAAAAACCTTCTTTGCAGATAGGACAAGATATCGCATATATAGGTTCCAAAACGGATATCAGTTTTGCGTGCAGGGATAAAAGACAGGGTGTGAGAGAAATTCTTGTTGAATTGATTCAAAAAAATAAACCCCATGTACTTTCTGAAGTCTTGATTCCTGATCGAGGGACACATCTTAAAAATGTGGTCGTAACCGTCGATCCGGCATCTTTAGGTTTGGAAGATGGAAAAGCTATTCTCAGATTTTCCGCAAATGATCACTCACTAAGGAAAAATAGTTCCTCTTTGACAATTGAGGTTGTCATTGACACAACGCCACCCCAAATATTTCCGGTAAGTTCATCTCATTACATTAATCCTGGAGGATCATGCCTCGCGGTGTATCGGATTTCGGAATCCGTCGTACAGAACGGCATAAAAGTAGATGATACCTTTTTCCCCGCATACAGAATGACAGATGATGCTGATCCAACGTATATCGTTTTGTTCGCTCTGCCGCCCGACTCATCGGCAAAGGCTTCAAAGATAGGTATTTTCGCGAAAGATACGGCAGGCAACGAAGTATTTTCATCACTCCCCTGCCACATACGATCCGGAAAGTTCAGAAGAGATACGATGCGCATAGGAACATCGTTTCTGGAAAAAAAGATGCCCGAATTCAGGAATTTGTGTCCAGATCTGAAAGCTGACGCTTCAGTTCTCGATATATTCATCCATGTCAATGAGAAACTACGCACCCGCAATTCAAATGAAGTAATGGAAATTTGCAAAAACAGTGAACCTCGCAAGCTGTGGGACGGAGCGTTTCTCCGTATGAGCAATGCCGCCACAATGGCCGGTTTCGGCGATCAGAGAATATATGTGTTTGAAGGGAAAAATATCAGTTCGAGCGTCCACCTTGGCGTGGATTTAGCTTCAACAGTTAATGCTCCCGTCGAAGCTTCAAACAGTGGAATCGTAAAATATTGCGGGAATATAGGCATTTATGGAAATACTGTGATTATTGATCACGGCTTTGGACTTTTCAGTTTTTATGCCCATTTATCTTCAATTGCTGTCAATCCGGATGATCCGGTTGCAAAGGGTCAAATTATCGGAAAATCAGGAAGATCCGGACTTGCAGGAGGAGATCATCTCCACTTCGGCATAATTGCAGGTAAAAAATTCGTTAACCCTCAGGAATGGTGGGATACTCATTGGATTAAAGATAATATACTTACGAAGGCCACCTTTTCCGGTCATGCAGGAAATGTCAGAAGTAAAATTTAATTTTTTCAGCTTCTTCTGATATCTCGATGATTGAGATTTACCGTATATTTCTTTTCGAGAAAAAAATCAGCAAGATGATTGGCAATGACCACTGATCGATGTTTTCCGCCAGTGCAGCCGATTGAAATCGTGAGATATGCCTTTCCCTCTTTTTCAAAAAGAGGAATCAGGAATGACATCATATTCAAGAGTTCGGAAAGGAATTGTTTTGTTTCATCCCATTTGAAAACGAACTGGTCAACTGACTGGTCGTTGCCGTTATAATTTTGCAGATCTTTGACAAAATAAGGATTGGGAAGAAATCTTACATCAAATACTATATCTGCATCCGGAGGAAGCCCGTATCGATAACCAAAGGAAGTGATATTTATAATTAACTTCTTTCCTTCGAGCGGGTGAAGATAATGCGTTTGTACGATTTCCTTCAGTTCATGGACATTAAAAAAAGAGGTATCAATGATATTATGAGCCATTTCCTTTATCTGTGCCAGTTGCTCCCGTTCGACCTTGATACTTTCGAGCACCGTGCGTTTTTCCGACAATGGATGAGAGCGTCTGGTTTCACTGAACCGGCGGAGAAGAGCTTCTTCACTCGCATCAAGAAAAAGTATTTCGATATTGTACTTTTTTCTTTGTAATTTCAGGATAGTTTGAACAAACTTCTCAAGAAAACTTTTTTCCCTGAGATCCATCACCAGCGCTACTTTTGAGATTTCCCCAGACACATCTGCCTGAATATCCAGAAACTTCGGAAGCAGAAGGACCGGCAGATTATCGACACAGAAGAATCCTATGTCCTCAAGTGCTCTCAAGGCAGTGCTTTTTCCGGATCCGGAAAGACCTGTTATAATTACTACGCGAATATTCTTCATCTGCGTATCGCTTAGTCGCTTAGGGCATTTCAGTTATACGTGCTTCTCTCCAATTCCAGCTTCACGGCTCTTTCAATGCACATAACTCTATCCCCATTCTTGCGCGGTCTTGCACATATAGAATAAAGCGGCACAGAAGTATCAAATATCCGATACTTTTCTGCACATGTCGAACTATCATCCGGGCAGTCCTTTAATTCTGCAACAAGTCCCAATCTTGTTTCATTTATAACGGAATTTTGGCCAAAAAGCGTGTTAATATTTACAATTCCGATCCCTCTGACTCCCATCAGGCACTTTATCGAATCAGGACATCTTCCTTTTATGAGCCCATTCCTTTCTTCAGTAAATTCAACCAAATCATCTGCTATTAACTTGTGACCCCGCACCAGGAGTTCAAGACCGCATTCAGTCTTTCCTATTCCGCTTCGACCTGTTATAAATACACCCATCCCGAATACTTCCAGTAATGTGCCGTGAAGTTCTGCACTATGATCGATTTTTCCCCTGAGAAAAAACAAGATCCTGCTCTTGAGATATACTGGATCCATAGCTGCATTGACCAGCGGAATGGCATTTTGATCTGCCAAGGCAATAAAATAATGGGGTACAGTTTCTTGAGCATACACAATAAGAGGTGTTTTTTTCGATTCGGCAACAGAAAAGATTGAGCAGAATATATTATTTCTGTTCATTTGATCGACGGAAGTTAAAATAAGAACCGTACCCTCGGGACTTGCGGCATAGGAAGAAATATTTTCCTTCCCGCAGACAATAACCGAAGCGCTTACAAGAAGTCGATGTAATCCTTTTTCCCCTCCTCGCAACTCGAAACCCAGTGTGCGCACACCATGTCTGACCAGACTTCCTGAAGATATTTTATACATTACGTATATATAGTATCTTTTCTTGCAATGATATCAAAAATCTCGCCAGGGGACGCTGCCTCCATCAGATCGTTTCTGAAATCAATGTCCTTCAACATTTTTGAGATTTTCGCCAGAGCCTTCAAGTGCTGTCCTGCCGAATTTTCAGGCGCCATCAGTAAAAAAAAGATGTTTACCGGTTTCCCGTCGAGTGCATCAAATTCTACTCCATTGTGACTTCTTCCAAAAGAAACTATTAATCGATTAAGACCCGCAAGTTTTCCATGGGGAATTGCAATACCGTCCCCTATGCCCGTACTGCCCAGTTTTTCTCTTTCCAGCAAGACTCCCACAATGGCATCATTGTCGATGTTCAAGTTTCCGCCCATGAATACTTCTGAAAGTTCGACCAAAACTTCCTTCTTTGTTTTTGACTTCAGTTCATCTATTATAAACTTCTTTTCTATTAATTCCCGGATATTCATGTTATCTTCACCAATTAGCTTGCAGCCTGGATTAGTTCATAATTGCCGTCATCACGGCGGTAAATCACACTGACATTTTCGGAAGCTGCATCTCTGAACATAACAAAATGGTTATTTGATTCCTCCATTTGTAATATGGCGTCATCAACTGACATGGGATTCAAAATAATTTTTCTTATTTCTACAACCTTGTAGGAACTTTCTTCTTCTACTCCCTCGGTTGAAATCGAACTCAGGCCTTCCGCAATCCCTTTTTCGACAGTGTCCTTGTGCTTTCGGATTTTTTCTTTATGCTTCTTCAACTGGCGTTCTATTTTATCGATCACTGTGTCTATGGCTACAATCATTTCCTTGGCTTCTTCTTTGCCATTGATGATTGCCCCCTTGGCTGCAATCAGGTTTATTTCGGCAACATTCCGGTACTTTTCAACTGAGAGCACTACTTTTGCTTCAACCGGTTTATCAATATACCGTTCAAGCTTCGTAACCTTTTTCGTCACATACTCTTTCAGACCATCTCCCGCATCAGCATTCCGAAATGTAAAAGATATTTGCATATATACGCCTCCTCTTAGTGTTGCTTTTACAGAGAATCACCAGATCTCGGACATCTTCGCAAAATTATGCATTATTAAAGCGAAAAGAAGCACTGCTTTCTATTTGAGTCGCTTGAAAATGTCAATAGTATTTTTTTCTTTTGTAAGATGGGAGTATATTGAGCATCTCCCTGTATTTAGCCACAGTCCTTCTCGCAATAGTTATCCCGGATTTTTCAAGAATCTTTACTATTTGTCCGTCATTATAGGGTTTCTTCGGATTCTCCTGACTGACTATTTTGCTAATTTTCTCCTTCACACTTTCAGATGCAATGGACTCTCCATCAATTCTGTTAATGCTGCTGTTAAAAAAATATTTTAATTCGAATATGCCTCGCGGAGTATGAATATATTTATTAGTTGTTACTCTGCTGATAGTGGATTCGTGCATTCCTACGTCATCGGCAATATCTCTTAAAACCATCGGTTTGAGATAATTAATTCCCTTCTCAAAAAAATCAATCTGATGCTTTAAAATACTTTCAGACACCTTGAAAATGGTTCTCTGCCTCTGTTGAATACTCTTTATGAGCCATGTCGCAGACTGTAAGCGTTCTTTAATGTATTCCTTATTTTTCTCTCCTCTTGTACCGCCAGTAGTATCCGATGTGAGAATTTTTTTATAAAGACTGCTAATTTTAAGCCTCGGAAGCCCGTCGTCATTAAGTACAATTCTGAATTCATCACCAACTTTGAAAACATATACATCAGGAACGATATAGTCCGGTTTTTCCTCGCCGTACTGCCGCCCGGGCTTCGGATCCAGGCTGCAGACAACAGAAGCCGCGTCAATTACACTATCAATTGACGTCTTCTTCTTTTTTGCTATATTGTCATAATTCTTTGTTTCAAGATCCTTAAGATGTTCTTCTATTATTTCCTTTACCAGTGAGTTTGTTATGCCGAGCATTTTTACCTGCAAAAGAAGGCATTCCTGCAAATTGCGAGCTGCAATCCCGGGAGGGTCGAATTCCTGGACCTGGGCGAGAGTATTTTCAACCTTTCCAAGATCCGCACCGGTTGACTCCGATAATTCCTCACAGGTTACCATCAGATATCCGTTCCCGTCCAGATTACCTATAACCTCTCTGGCTATTGTCTTTTCTGTCTCGTCCATTTTGGAAAGATTAAGCTGCCAGAGAAGATGATCTGAAAGAGAACCGCCTCTCGTGATCATATTTTCAAGCGAAGGCGCTTCCACCGTTTCGCGGCTGAAATTCACCCCCAAGATTCCGTAATCTTCAAAATAACCATCCCAGTCGAAATCCTCTTTGCCATCACCTTCTCCGGTAATTTCTTTTGTTACCAAATCGGCTTTAGGAGTTTCCGGTTCCGGAAGTGCCCCGTTATCGGACTCATCGTCAAATGTCTGTTCTTCAAGTAAGGGATTCTGTTCCAATTCCTGATTGATGGCGTTCATTAGTTCAAGTCTTGATAGCTGAAGCAGTTTGATAGACTGCTGAAGCTGAGGAGTCATAACTAATTGTTGCGTCAACTTAAGATTTTGTCTGAGTTCAAACACCATTCTTATTATAACCTGTCGAATATAATCATAAACTGTCTTACTACCAGTCGCTTTAGCGCGAGTCACATATTAAAATCCGCCCCAAGATAGAACGTTCGGGCAACATCACTTGCCGCAATATCACCGGGATTTCCTTCCATGAGTATCGTTCCTTCATTCACGATATAGGCTCTGTCGCATACTTTGAGCGTTTCACGTACATTGTGATCGGAAATTAACACTCCGATTTCTTTCGCTTTCAACTTTCGAATAATCCCCTGTGTATCTGACACGGCAATCGGATCAATTCCGGCAAAGGGCTCATCAAGGAGCATGAACTTCGGAGCAGTTACAAGCGCTCGTGTTATCTCTACCCTTCTTCGTTCCCCTCCTGACAATGAATACGATTTGTTCTTTGCCAGGTGTGTGAGATCAAGTTCCCCGAGAAGTTCTTTTAGCTTTTTTTTTCTTTCTTCTTTTTCGAGCTCCAGTGTTTCAAGAATCGCCATAATATTTTCTTCCACCGTAAGCTTTCTAAATACGGATGGTTCCTGCGGCAGGTAGCTTATTCCTTTTCGCGCCCTTATATACATGGGAGAACGGCTTATATTTTCATCACCAAGCAAAACCTTACCCGAGTCAGGCTGTATGAGCCCTACTATAATATAAAACGTCGTTGTTTTTCCGGCACCATTTGGTCCTAAAAGGCCTACCACTTCGCCTCTTGCAACATCGAGATCGATTTTGCTGACAACTTTTCTGCCATTATATATTTTAATCAGTTCTCGCGCCTGAAGTTTCATCGCATTGTCACACAACCGCAAATCTTGAAACCATTCTCATTTTGCCGGGTTTTTATTTTCCTTCGGATAAATAGTCGCTTTTACTCTTTTTGTCTTGCTTGATTCTACAATGCCTTTGCCTTCGTTCAGAAAAAATGTTATTCGCTCACCTTTAATTATGTTATCTGCATCTTTCATTTCCGCATTACCGGTTATCACTATTTTTTCTTCTTCATTATAGAGCACGGCATTATCACCAGTAATCAATCCATTGCTATCCCTGATTTTGACATTGTCTTGCGCCTCGATTTTTTCAATTGTTCCGCTTTGCAAAGCACTGCCGGAATTCAGGCTATTGCTGGTTTCAGACCGTTGATAATATATGCGCATTTCATCACAGAATATTATTGTCAGATCTTTATCAGCTCTTACATTCCCGGAAAAGACAACCAGTTTCCCATTATCAAAAGTTTCGAGACGATCGGATTCAATGAGTATCGGTTTTTTTTCCTTATCTACTGCTTCGGCGCCGGTGCTCATGATAACGCACAATAAAAGAACAACTATCCAGAAAAACAAAAGTTTACGACTCCGGCTATTCTGAAAATTCTCCGCTTGGCTGCTATGACACATCTTTATCTATAACCGCCTTTACTTGGGAAAAGAGAACCAGCTTATCTTTTTCCAAATAGTATTTCATACCCCTGCCGACCACTTCAATATCATTGTTTTTAAGAAAGACATCTTCATCGGTATACACAATCTTATTCAAGGAGCTGTATTTCATGTTCTCCGCCTCTACACGTTCGCCGGCATCGGAAATTGCCACTACATTGCCGGTTAACTCAATATCACCCGAATCCCTGTGTAAAATACCTTCCATAGCAGTCATTCTATAAACTCTGCCATCTCTGGATAAAAGCTTTAATCTCACTTTAGTAAGAGAAACTTCTTCCTTCTTTTTAATATACAATGCCTTATCTGCATTTACCTCCCACCGTGAATCAGGATCTCCAACTTCGGTATAGTGGAAATTTTGAACCTCAAGATCGGCTTCCCCTGATAAAATCCTGACGGCAATGCCCGATCCATCTTTTTTTGAAAAAGAATAGAGTGTAATGGCCGCAATTACAAAAAGAACTGCGCCCGCCGCTATTATCGCTTTTTTTGTGGTGACGACATGCTGCAACGAGGTCGTTCGTCTGAAAATACTAATTATTGTGCCAGCCTTCTTTCATTTGATATTACAGCATAAAACTCTGCCTCAGGCAGTTTTTAATTTATTCAACTGGTTAAAAAAAGGTATAACACCCCTCCATTAATAAGTAAAGATTTAACAAAAAGGATATTCTGACAAGCTCGAGGGGTTTCAATCGATATGATATCGTGCGGCCGCCAAATGCCATTTATCCTGAATCTGCAGAATCAACTCACAGATTTCCCGAACTGCGCCTTTTCCTCCATTTGCCCGAGTCACGTAATCGGCTGCACCCTTTGCAAAATCTGATGCATCAGCAACGGCAATTGAAAAACCTACTCGTTTAAAAACCGGGATATCAACAATATCATCTCCCATATACGCGATCCACTCCGGCGCGATTTCGGCTTTTTGCATATACTCCTTAATAAAATCTCCTTTATTCTTTATACCTTGATAGACCTCATGTATACCCAGATCGCGAGCCCTATGTTCAACAACGGGAGACTCCCGGCCCGTAAGGATAGCCACACCTATACCGTATCGTAGTAACATTTTCAGACCATGCCCGTCACGAACGTAAAAATTTTTAGATTCGTTGCCGTTGTGATCCATGATTATCCTGCCATCTGTCAATACGCCGTCAACATCGCAGATAAGCATGCGTATCGCCTCGATCTTCTTTAATAATGTATCACTGACCGGTTCCATACATTTCCGCCTTCACAATGGAATCAATTTTTTTCAAAATAGCCAAAAGGTTGGGAAGTGCTGTTAATTCAAGAGAATTTGGACCATCACATAATGCTGCATCAGGATTCGGGTGAACCTCTAAAAATAGACCATCTATCCCGCAGGCAACTGCGGATCGAGCAAGACAGACCGCCATTTCTCTATCGCCTCCCGATACAGTACCCAAACCTCCGGGCAATTGTACGCTGTGAGTAGCATCGAAAATGACAGGATATCCCTCCTTGCGCATAATAGCCAGTGAGCGCATATCGGCAACCAGATTGTTGTAGCCGAATGTATACCCTCGCTCTGTAATCATGATTTTCTCGTTTCCGGCTGCAAGTGCCTTTTTTAGCACATGAGATACATCACCCGGTGCAAGGAACTGCCCTTTTTTTATATTTACAACTGATGCTTTTTTAGCCACTTCGGCCACAAAATCGCTCTGCCTGCACAAAAACGCCGGTATCTGCAAAATATCGAACACCTTTGCAGCGCTGTCTATCTCTTCAAAACGATGTACGTCGGATAAAATCGGAACCCCAAGCATTTTTTTAACGTGGGCCATTATTTCAATTCCTTCCGCGAGCCCGGGTCCCCGAAAAGAATCTTTGGAAGATCTGTTTGCTTTGTCATACGATGACTTGAAAATAAAGGGTATTCCGATATTCGAAGTCAAGTCCCTGAGATATTTAGCAGTCTGCATCACAATTTCGTAATTCTCTATAACGCAGGGACCTGCAATGAGTACAAAAGGATTTCCATTTCCGATCGTGAAATCGTGTATATCAAATGCAGGCATATTTTTATCCTTTATGCTTTTTTTTGAGAAGTTTAATTTTCAGTTGCGGTATTTTTTTTATGGCTACGGGCGATTCAGGATTGATCTGGTACGCGTGTGTATATTCCGTGAGTGCCTCAGCATACATTCCTTTCTTTTCATAGGCTTCTCCCAGAGCGATATATATACCATCATCCTCTTGACCATGGGAAAGAGAAACTCTGTAATCTGCAATAGCTTTTTCTACTTCTCCTTTTACGAAATATATACGTCCTCTTTCCTTGTAAAAAGCGGGATTCTCCGTATCTATCCCTATAAGGCGCGTATAGGCCTCTATTGCTTGATTGTATTGTTTTTTTTCCTCATAATGATTTGCAAGAACAACCAAAACATCTGCATTCGGATTTAATGAAGCATATTTTTCATATGCAGATATTGCTTCACTTTCTTTACCCATTTTTTCATACGATACCGCAATATTAAAGTAAACAGTGTCATCTTTTAAGCCATTTTCCAATGCCTTTTTATAGCAGGATACAGCATTTTCATAATCCTTGATTTCCTGATATGCAAACGCCATATTGTTCAACGCAGCTGCATTTTTGGGATAATGCTCCAGATACCTTGCATAATATTCAATGGCTTGCTTATACACTTTTTTCTTTAAATAGTATTGTGCAAGTCTCTGCAGCGTATCTGAATCACCCGGTTTTAATTTCAGAACTTTTCTGTATTCTCTTGCAGCATCATCGTAACGTTCAGCTTTCTCATATCCTGCAGCAAGATTGAAATGAATAATCGAGTTATCGGGATCAAGATCACGTGCTTTTTCATAGCTGGATATTTCTTTGGAAAGTAATCCTTTTTCTCCATATGCAAGTCCCAAATTGGCAAAAGCGGACGCATTTCGAGGCTGTTTTTTTATGAATTTCTCATAAATATCAATTGCTCCGTCGAAGTCTTTCGTTTTTAAATACAGATCGGCAAGAGCAGCCATAACCGCCTCACTTTCCGGCATATCTTTGTACACCAATTCGTATTCGGAAAGCGCATCTTTATAATTACCCGATTTTTCATATGCTTCAGCCAGATTATATCGAACCGCCGGATTTTTCGGTGAGAGCCTCAGAGAAACACGGTAATTGGCTACCGCACGGGGCCAGTTTCCAATTAAACAGTAGACGTGAGCAATACTTGCGTACGCCGCCGCATCTTTTGAATTCAGACTGATAATTTTCCTGTATGCAAGGAGAGCGTCCTGATACATCTTTTTTTCCACATACATTTTGGAAAGAACAACGAGCGATTCGAGATCATCCGGTTTTTGTTTTATTACTGATTCGTATTCGCTGAGAGCCTTGTCTGTTTCGCCCGAATTGGCGTATGTGCCTGCAAGCATCTTTCTCGCATTGACATCCTCTTTCTTCATATCCACGGCTTTTTCCAGATATTCCGTCTTCATCTTTTTGCTGCCCGCCTGTTTAGCCATCCTCAACCAGTCCTGTGGCTGGATTTGAATTTCAACTGGAACGGACGCAATGACTTTATCCTTATATCTTACCCATATAGTAAACTCTTGTGACCTGTCCTTGAGGTAATGATCCACAAGTTCTATTCCTTTCAGTAATATTCCCAGATCGTTCGAGCTTCCCGCCTTCTCTACATCGACTGAAATGCCGCGGCCCGTCAAAGAATCGGTGTGTATTTTTTTAAACATAAATTCATCTCGATATGTCACTTCAAATTTATCATCTTTCTTCAACTTGTAATTTTTCCCGTTCTTTTCGAAATCAGCCCAATAGAAGTGTGGTTCTTTACCAAAGACATTGGTCATAACAACTCTTTTGGCCTTGTTGATCATCGAAGTGGTTGCGGCATCAGTGGAAAAGAAAAAATGATAGATTACCGCACCTCCGGCAGAGGCAAGGATGAAAAGAATAACTGTAATATAAATCGAAAGATTAAATGAAGGCCTTTTCTTCCCAGTTTTCCTCTCCTGCTGATTTTCATTCTCAGGCGCATAGTAGTAGTCCATTGCTATCCCCTTGGATGATATGCTTTGTGAATTTCTTTCAATCTTTCGCGGGTTACATGCGTATAGATTTGCGTCGTCGATATATCTGAATGCCCCAGCATCATCTGAACAGAACGGAGATCCGCTCCTCCCTCAAGTAAATGAGTAGCAAAGGAGTGCCTGAAAGTATGCGGATGTATCTTTTTAGAAAGTCCCGTTTTCCGGGCATATTTTCTTACAAGCTTCCACAATCCCTGTCTGCTGAAACCGTTCCCCTCGCGATTCAGAAAAAGAACTTGTTCTTCAATCCTTTTCAAAAACTTCGGTCTCACTTCCTCAAGATAACGAAGAAGATATCTTCTCGCGTTTTCCCCTATCGGCACAATTCTCTCTTTATCCCCCTTTCCTATTACTCGACAATAACCAACCTGCCAGTGTATATCGCGTACTGTCAGTTGTATGAGCTCAGATACGCGAATTCCTGTTGCGTATAGAAATTCCAGTATGGCCGTATCTCGAACCGAGAGAGGTGTTCTAGTCCCGGGCGCCGTCAGAAGAGCATTCATATCCTCCCTGCTTACGGTATCCGGAAGACGCATCCACACCTTTGAAAGTTCAATATGGCTGACAGGATTTTCCTTAACAAGATCCTTTCCCATAAGATATTTATTGAAACCTCTAACTGCCGCGAGAGCCCTGTTAATCGAATTCGATACCAATCCATCCTCTCTTAATTTCACAAGAAAATCAATAATGCCTTCGGGGGTAACTTCGGCACAATTTTCAATGCCCCTGCAACGGAAAAAATCAGCATAGCGGTTCAAATCTCTGCTGTAAGCCTCAAGCGTATTAAGCGCCAGCCCTCTTTCAACAGCAAGATAATTAATAAAGTCGTCTATCCTGCGATTCACAGTTGTATCAACCTCTTTTACTTTATCGAAGGAGTCTAATGAATCACCATAGATATTGCAAGTATCATTGTATCGCTTTTTATAAGCACATATTCCGTTAATAAATCGAGATTGTTTTGGTGAGATAGCATCAAAGGATTAACCGATATCCCGGCTAAAACAGATACCTTTGAAGTCTGAGGTGCCTCGCGCAAGTGTTCGGGGACAGCTTCGTGAGACGCTGCATGGTCGGAAAGCAGGTCCGGGCAGGTAAAAAAGTCATGCCCGTAAATCGGAAGACCGATACGCTCTCGCATGTGTTTACCAGAAGCTCATTATGCCGGCACGATGGCACTATAACTGGAAGTAAGTGGCGCTTTCCAATTTCACTTACTTAGAAGAAGGAGTAAAAAAAAGGGACACGCCATGAACTGCTGGAATGTCCCCCCCTTAATTTTTATTTTATGATGTCGTTATATTTCCATCCTGATCAATTGTATACGTTACGGTTCCGCTGTCATGTTTACAGGCAATCGTAAAGCTTGTAGCAGATGTAAAGGTAACCGTCGTGGTCACATTGGCAGACTGCTGATAGCCGCTGGACTGAATATTCGCCAATGTCAGCGCCGCGGCGGTAGGATTTTCCGCAAGGTATCCCTGGGCTGCGGTGTACGCATTCTTTGCATCCGATTGAGCCGTCGCATTCCATCCCCTTTGCCTGTATGAATTGAACTGGGGGATTGCGATTGCGGCCAGGATTCCGATGATTGCGATAACGATCATCAACTCGATAAGTGTAAAGCCTTTCTGTCCTCTCTGAATTTTCATTCTCTTCCTTACCTCCTGTGTGTATTCTTTGCAGCTTTATTTCTGCGATTTTCCTGAAATTAAGCAATGTGTATACCAATAACTCTTCCTATGCTTGTGACTCTAGGTAATACTGCAATTATAAACGACTTATTTTTTATCACTCTGACATACACTCACCGTTCTCCTGTTTTCTTTTCCCGTCCAGCCTGTAAAAACCGGTGATTATACCCAGCTGATTGATGATTTTCACAGAAACAATGGTGAAGAAACTTTTCCGTGGACTGGTTCAGGGTTCCATTCCCATTTTTTCCAGTCTATATCGCAGCGAATCAAAGGTGATATTAAGAAATTTTGCAGCTTTGGTTTTGGATCCATTCCCTTTTTTCAGGGCCTTTTCTATCAGATGCTTCTCAAATCGAATCAATTCATCATTCAGGCAGATACCATTGTCAGGAATATCTTCTGCCATTTCCGGCGGACCGCTCCATTCCTCTCGCTTGGGTATAACGAGGTTTTCGGGCAATATAATATTCGAAGCCTCCATCGCCACGCTTCTTTCAATAATATTCTCAAGCTCCCGTACATTACCGGGGAATGGATAATTAATAAGCAGCTCCAGTGCATAGGCCGATATTTTTCGTACTTCACGTCCCAGTTCCCGGGAATATTTTTCTATAAAATATTCCACCAACATCGGAACATCCTCTTTTCTTTCCCGTAAGGGCGGAATCCGGACAGGAATCACGTTCAGGCGATAGAACAGATCTTCCCTGAATTCTTTTATTTTAACTTTCTCTTCGAGGTCCTGATTCGTCGCTGATATTATCCGGACATCCACGGTTATATCTTCACAATCCCCGATTCTTCTGAAAGTTTTTTCTTGCACCGCTCTTAATAATTTTACCTGAAGGAAGGGAGATAGTTCCCCTACTTCATCTAAAAAAAGAGTCCCTTTATTGGCGATTTCAAAAAGTCCTGCCTTATCGGCAACAGCCCCGGTAAATGATCCTTTTATATAGCCGAAGAGTTCGCTTTCAAGCAGATTTTCCGGTATTCCGCCGCAATTTATCACAACAAAAGAATTATTCTTTCGCGCGCTGTTTTCATGAATGGAACGCGCCACCAACTCCTTTCCCGTGCCGCTTTCTCCAAGTATAAGAACATTAGCGGAAGTATCGGCGACCTTTCGAATCAAAGAATATACCTTTCGCATTTCTTTGCTCTTGCCGACCATTCCGTTATAACTTACTGATTTTTCTACTTTTTTAAAGAATTTTGCTTCTTCGACACCGTATCCCTGTTCACTCAGTGCTTTTTCGATTAAAGTTTTAAGATCATTGATATCAAAATTTTTTTCCAGGTAATCGTACGCTCCCTCTTTCATGGCTGCGAGAGCCGTTTCACCTGATGCATACGCTGTCACCATTATTACCATTGTTTCCGGAGAAACTTCTTTGAGTTCTTTTAACAGGCCGATCCCGTCCATACGCGGCATCTTCAGGTCTGTGATTACAAGGTTGAATTTTTTTTTCTTGCAGCGCGCAATTGCTTCGCGGCCATCGGAGGCAGAAAAGACAGCATGCCCCTCTCTTGAAAGCATAATTTCAAGAAAATCACGCATCCCCCGATCGTCATCGACTACCAAGATATCAGCCATAAAGCAATTCCTCTTTTTTATAGATTATTGAAGCAAAAGGAAATCCGACTACACAGAGTGTTCCTTTATCTCCTTCGCTCTGTATCGAAAAATATCCATTATGCCCTTCCACTATACGGTGTACAATGGCAAGTCCCAGACCCGTGCCCGTTTCTTTTGTAGTAAAAAAAGGCTCCTTAATCCTCGAGATTATTTTGCTGTCTATTCCGCACCCATTATCGGCAATTCGTATTTCAAGAAAATTTTGACCGCTGATATCATCTTTCCTGAGCACAGTAATAATTGAAAGAGCGCCACCATTCGGCATTGCCTGTAGTGCATTCATCATAATATTGAAAATCGTATGGCGAACCTCCATTCTGTTGCCGTATATAACATGTTCCGGGGCAAACTTTTTTGATATTTCGATCATCACATTCCAATCACGCCCGAATTGAATTGATTCCAGAATGTCTTCTATCACTTCTTCGATATCAATGGATTCATCTCCTCCCCGTACAGGCCGGGTAAAAAGCAAAAAATCTCTCGCGAGCGTCTCCAGTTGGTCTTTTCCTCTCAATACTATGTCCATTAATTTTTTGTCACCTTCTTCGAGGAAAAGATCTCTTTTGAGCAACTGAATTGAACCTCCTATCGATGCCAATGGATTTCTCAGCTCATGAGCGAGAACTGCAGCCATCTCACCCATGAATGCCATTTTTTTATTTTTTTCTACCTCTCGCTCCATCAGTTTAATGGCTGTCAAATCTTGAATAATTAATATATCTCCTATATTTTCCAAAGCTGGACCGACGAGCATCGATAGGGAAAAACCTAGAATTAATTCTTTTCCCTCATCCGAAGAAAATTGCAGTTCAAAGCTCCCTGTCCCATTCTCACATTTTTCCATACTGCTCAAAATACCCGGAAAAATAACATCAATATTCTGATCCAGAGCCTCATCCTGATTCATACCTGTCAGAATTTCAGCAGCACGATTGAAAGATCTTACATTTCTGAATCCGTCTATTGTTACTATACCCGCGTTAACTGATTCTATGATGCATCTGTGAAGAGAATCGAGCTGTTTGAAGGCATCTTCTCTTTCATTGAGAAGGGTTCGTGTTTTCCTCTCCTGTTCCACAACGAAGCTTGCAAGAAAAGCAATAATGTAGAAGGAAACAATGTGAATGAAAATCCTGGAAAATATATAGCCGGCACTATAATCATACACATACATTTCTCCATAAACCGGATTGATAATGCCGTAATATTCGAGGTCCAGGAGCATCCCGTAGAATATGCCGCTTACCGACGCAACAAATATACCGCCTTTTCTTTCAAGGAAAAGCACTGAATAAATTATAACAAGCGAATATAGATTAGGATATACACTGCCCGCTCCGCCGGTCACATATACAAGGGCGGTAATTATTGCAACATCGATTACAGATTGCACGTATACATTAAAAGTCACATTAATAAGTCTCTTAAGAACAAGAACATATATAATGGACAGGATGTATGTTACACCTATAATCGCATATACAAGATAAAGTGATTTTTGTGTCAGTGTTTCGGTCCCTACGAATTGAATAAAAGCAGCGATTCCCAGCAAGAAGGAAATGATGACGACTCTGTAAAAAGTAAGCCACCGAAGACGGTCAGAATTATCATGAAAATTGTTGCGGAATTCGCTTTTCACTTGAAGTATCCTGTGTTTTGAAGCCGTGATTTTACACATTACAACCGGTATTGTCCAGAAAAGTTACAAGTGTAAAAAAAACTGAACTGATCTTCTTGACATCATATGGAACAAATGCTATTTTGCACATGAAGCTGGAAGAAAAAATCAAAAACTCTATGTCTTCCTAAAAATGAATCTGAGCCACCGATTTAAATAAGAGCGTACTTCTTCCCCAGCATCGAAACTTAAAAAAAACACCTACATATCATCTGATTAGTATGTTGCGATGAACTCCTTCACGAACTGTCTTCCGGCTTCAGTTTAATGTAAAGCTTGGTCTAACTTCTTCCTGTGAAATATTACCTACATCCCCCCGAACAGCCTCAACTGACTGCTTGCATCACCTGATTTGGGATCCATACAGGTCTGGTTTGCATATGAAATTTCCTCTGGTATTCCTCGTATTTTTTCTCATTTCCGGCATTTTATCAGGCCATGTGTTCAATGTATGCGGCAGCCTTTTGTATGAAATTCTTTTGATATCGGTGTTATGTGTCCTGTTTATTTCGATTCGAAAAAAACAGGAGGCACTCCTATATTGCTGTCTCGCTGTTTCGTGGATTCTGGTGGGAATGCTGCTTATAATTCCCTATAATCAGCCTTCCTTTTTACCTGACGATATAGTCCACTATGCAAGCGGAGAAGAATGCATTTTCGACGGAACCGTCATCGATATTACACCTTTCACTGACGATAAATTCCGCGCAACAGTTGCAGCTTCGGCCATAATCCATGAGAAGGAATATATCCCGGTTTCCGGTAATGTGCGTTTAAATGTAAAAAATACCCGTGAAGATATCCACTATGGAGACATCATTCGCGTAAAATCAAAACTGAAAAAACCACGAAATTTTAACAATCCCGGTGGATTTGACTATGTACGGCACCTTGGGTTACGCGGTATTTACACAACTGCTTCCGTCAGGAAACCATCGAACATTCTTATTCTGAGAAGAAACGGCGGGAATGCCGTCATGCGGAAGACAGAACAGTGCCGCCGATATTTTAGAAACTTGATTTCAGAGACGGTCGGCTCCCCTGAAAAAGAAATTTTAGGCGCTCTTTTACTAGGTGACAAGAAACGTGTACCCGACGAAATACTTCAGAATTTCAACTGCTCCGGGTTATCGCATGTGCTCGCTATATCAGGTCTTCACGTCGGTATCATTGCCTCTTTTTCTTTTTTCATAATTCGATGTCTGATAAGAACCTCCACTTTTATGCTGCTCCACGGCAATATTACGAAAGTCTCAGCCTGCATTTCAATGGTCCCTGTAGTGGGGTATGCAGCACTTGCAGGTTTCGGCATTTCGACTGTAAGAGCCGCAATAATGATCGCCACCTTTTTACTGTCGCTCCTTTTTTCCAGAAAAGGAAATGCCCTGAACTCCCTTGCCCTTGCCGCTTTTATAATACTCCTTTTTTCTCCTTCTTCTTTTTTTGATATTTCGTTTCAGCTCTCATTTTCTGCTGTCGCTGCAATACTGCTTCTGACACCTCGAGCCTCTGCCTTTTTTATTCAACATGTTCCCATTCAGGCTGAAAAATTCAAAAAAGTCTTTGCGGCTTTTGTGACCTTTGTAATGGTAAATATTGCAGCTACCCTGGGCACAGCCCCGCTTATAATTCATACATTCAATTCGATATCAGTAATTACTTCACTTTCCAATTTGCTTATTGTCCCTGTTATCGGATTTGCAGTCCTTCCCATTGGCTTGGCAGGCTTTTTATTGGCCCCTTTTTCTCATTTTCTGGCATTGCTCCTTATCAAATCAGCAGCATTTTTTGTCACCCTCTCGCTTATGATAATCAGTTATCTTGCATCACTGCCCTGTTCTTTTATCACGATATCGACACCTCATATCCTGGAAATCGCCTGTTATTATATAATTCTCCTATCCTTTGTGCCGCTTGATGTGCCAATAATAGTCCGGAAATACAATTTCATTAAAATTGTATGTATCGCGGCTGTCTTTCTTTTCGTTTCCGAAAGAATTATCTGCTATTTCAATTCCGGCCATTCAAATACATTATCGGTCACTGCAATTGATGTCGGCCAGGGAAGTGCAACTCTCATTATTTTTCCTGATGGTACTGTAATGCTTGTGGATGGCGGAGGCTTTTACGATCCAGGCTTCGATACCGGCAAATTAGTAGTTGCACCATTTTTATGGAATGCCCGGATTTCGACGGTCGATATAGTCGTGCTCTCGCATCCGGATATTGATCACCTGGGCGGATTACCCTTCATCCTGGAGAATTTTAACGTCAAAGAAGTATGGTCGAACGGAGAAAAATCCGAAAATGAGGTATATAAAACCTTTATTGAAACAATCAGGAAAAAAGATATTCTTCACAGAATTTTTACCGCACAGGACAGCATGCATACGTTTGGAGATTCATCTGTTTTGGTATTTCGCTCTTCCGCAAATGCAAAAATGAAAGAAAATGCTGCTTTTTCGCATTTTGATTGTAATAACAACAGCCTGGTTCTGAAAGTACAGTATGGCAGCACAGCGTTTTTATTACCCGGAGATATAATGGAATCAAGAGAACTTGAACTCGTCGAAACCTCAGCTGATCTGAAAAGCCGCATAATGCTCGTTCCTCACCATGGAGCCGGAACATCCAGTTCTTTTGATTTTTTAAAAGAGGTGCAGCCTGAAATAGCAGTGTGCAGCTGCGGGGCAGATAACATTTTCGGGTTTCCTCATATACGCACAATTCGAAGATATGAGAAGATGGGCATAAAAATGTTAAGAACCGATCAAATGGGAGCCATTACCATAACAACCGACGGTCTTCACATCGATATCCATTGCGGTATGCACATGGATGCTGAACCATGTCGCTAATCTCACTTGCAATTTCAAGTGTCCTCCATGTAATTGATATTGCCTTTATTACTGATCTATGTTATCAAATCTCCCTTTGATCGACAGGAGCGTTTTCAAAATGGCATCGATATCGTCTGTACGAGGATTTAAAGATATTCTTCCCGGTGAAACACCAAGATGGCACCACGTTGAAGAGCGTGCCCGGAAAGTATTTTCAAGTTTCGGGGTTAATGAAATAAGAATTCCCATACTCGAGAAAACCGAACTCTTCAAAAGGGGGATCGGTGAGGCAACCGATATTGTAGAAAAAGAGATGTATACATTTCTTGATCGCGGCGGAGAGTACCTCACGCTTCGCCCTGAGGCTACGGCATCAGTGATAAGAGCATATCTGGAACATCATTTATATGCAGAGGAACCACTTTCAAAGCTCTATACCATAGGGCCTATGTTCAGACGGGAACGCCCGCAAAAAGGAAGATTCAGGCAATTTCACCAGATAAATGTTGAGTTTCTTGGCCAGGACGATCCTCGCATCGACAGTGAACTTATTTTCATGCTGATTCACCTGCTTCACACGGTGGGTCTTACGGATTTGTCTCTCGAAATTAACTCCCTGGGATGCCCGGAATGTCGTCCTGCCTTCAGAAAAGTCTTGACATCTTTTTTAGAAGACAAGGCGAACACCCTTTGCGAAGATTGCCGGAGAAGACTCTCAGCAAATCCGCTGAGGATATTCGATTGCAAGCAGAAAGGCTGTCAGGAAGCAATTACTGAAGCACCGTGTATTCTTGATCATATATGCGATGAATGCGGCCGGCACTTCAAAGAGGTTCAAAAAAACCTGAATCTGCTCAATACGTCTTTCACAATTAATAGAAAGATGGTCAGAGGTCTTGATTATTATACGAGAACTGCTTTTGAGGTAACAACTAACGCACTCGGCGCACAGAATGCGGTTACCGGAGGCGGAAGATATGATGGACTGACTAAACTTCTCGGTGGCCCTGATATACCGGGAATAGGTTTCGCAATTGGCGTAGAGCGGTTGATTTCTTTGATACCTGAAGAAGAGGCCGCCACATTACATCCTGATGTTTTCCTGGCCGCCCTTGGCAGTGAGGCTCGTGATTTTTGCTACCGGCTTTCAAATACATTGAGACTGGCAGGTTTAAAAACGGAAATGGATTTTTCCGATAAGAGTCTGAAAAGCCAAATGAAGCGGGCACACAAACTCGGCTGCCGGTTTACTCTGATAATCGGAGAAAAGGAAATGAAGGAGAAAAAAGCCCAATTGCGCAATATGGAAGGCGGCGAGCAAAGAGAAATATCTCTTGCTTCCTTTTCGGATTTGGCAGCATGCTTTAAGAGGTTGATACAATCACCATCATAACACCAATTTTTCAGATGTGTTCATCAATAAGAAAGTTACGAGGGAGAAGGCATTGTCCAGTTTCATTTCAAAGGTAAAAAGAACTCATTATTGCGGAGATCTTGGAATATCCAATGCAGGTGAAACGGTGGTTCTCATGGGATGGGCTCACCGCCGCAGAGATCATGGAGGAGTTATTTTTATTGATCTTCGCGACCGCACAGGAATCGCTCAGGTGGTCTTTAATCCGGAAAAAAATGCTGAAGCTCATGCCGAAGCCCACAAAATCAGGAGCGAATATGTAATTGCAGTAAAGGGAACAGTCATAACGCGTCTTGAAGGAATGGAGAATCCATCACTAAAAACGGGCCAGATAGAGGTTATGGCTAAAAGTGTTGAAATTTTGAATGAATCAAAAACGCCCCCTTTCCTGTTGGATACCGATACCGAAATTTCCGAAAGTATACGGCTCAAGTATCGATATCTCGATCTGAGGCGGCAAAACATTCAAGACAATTTGATCCTGCGGGATAAAGTCGCGTCAGGAACCCGGAATTACCTTCACGACAACGGCTTTATAGAAATAGAGACACCCTTTCTCGGGAAAAGCACCCCTGAAGGCGCCCGGGATTATCTGGTTCCCAGCAGAGTTAATCCCGGCTCCTTCTATGCGCTCCCCCAGTCACCACAGCTATTCAAGCAATTACTCATGATTTCCGGGTTCGATCGCTATTTCCAAATTGTAAAATGTTTCAGAGATGAAGATCTCAGAGCCGACCGGCAGCCTGAATTTACCCAGATTGACATGGAAATGTCCTTCGTGGCTGAGGATGATATTATAAATGTAATCGAAGGATTAATGGCAACAATCTTTAAATCGGCTCTGAATCTTGACCTTTTACCGCCGTTTCCCCGGCTGGCATACGCTCACGCGATCTCCCGTTTCGGAAGAGATAATCCGGACACACGATTTGGTCTCGAGCTGGTTGATCTGACCGATATTTTGAAATATTCCAATCTGAAGTTTTTTTCAGATACTGTTTCCCGGGGAGGAATAATCAAGGCAATCAAGTTGTCTGAAGGGAGACGGCTTACGCGAAAAGATCTTGACGTGCTACCCGGATATGTCAGTGATTTCGGAGCGAAGGGTTTGGCCTGGGCCAGAGTGAATGAAAGCGGCTGGACATCGCCTATTTTCAAATTTCTCAGCCCGTCTGAGGTTCAGACCATTAATAGCCGTATGGAAGCCACACCGGGAGATCTTATCTTCTTTGTCGCCGATTCACACAAAATAGTGCATGACTCATTGGGGAATCTCAGACTTCATCTTGCGGACAAACTGAATCTTGTCCAACCTGATTCTTTTTCATTTACCTGGATAACAGAATTTCCAATGTTCGAATACAGCGAAACTGAAAAAAGATATATGGCAACCCATCACCCTTTTACAGCGCCTGTCCAGGAGGATATACCTCTCCTTTCAACTGATCCCGGTAAAGTTCGCGCCCGGGCATATGATCTTGTTTTAAACGGATCTGAAATCGGTGGAGGCAGCATTCGAATCCACAGAAGCGATATACAGTCTCTTGTATTCAAAGCATTGGAGTTGGGAGATGAGGAGGTGCGCGGAAAATTCGGCTTCTTTCTCGATGCCCTTGAATATGGGACACCTCCGCATGGAGGCATTGCGTTCGGACTTGACAGGATAGTCATGATAATGGCTGGCGCCGATTCAATAAGAGATGTAATTGCATTTCCGAAAACACAAAAAGCAACCTGTCCGCTTACCGAAGCTCCTTCACCGGTGAGCCTGGCTCAGTTGATGGAATTATCGCTCAAAATAATATAACCATGAGGTGATAGACTGTAAGAACGGAATATCTGCAGTCCGTCACCTTCCATTTTTTGGTATTCTAAATTTCATCAATAAGCCACTGCTCGAAGGGCTGCTCATGAGGATTCAGCGAGGGAGCAGCCAGTTCCTCAATAAAGCGGGATGGGGCACATGGTTTCCCGCTGTACCCGTGATTGCCGTCCATGATCGTGTGACAGAGATAAAGCTGGTCTTTTGCCCGTGTGGTTGCAACATAGAAGAGCCGTCGTTCTTCATCGACGCCCCCCGGCTCCCTAAGCGCCCTGGCAAGCGGAATCATACCCTCCGAGCATCGAATCATGAATACAACGGACCATTCCAAACCCTTGGCCTGGTGAATCGTGCTGAGAACAACCTTCTGTTCGGGTACCTCATGACGAAAATCGTTATTTTCCTCATCAATATTTGTCATCAGCGCAAGATCGCTTAAAAAATCGGCAAGCGATTGAAACTGGCGGGAAAAAATAACAAGCTGCCGCAGGTCATCCTCCCTTGAAGCGGATTCATCATACCTTACTGTAAGCAAATCCCTGTAGCCGGCCGCCAAAAAAGATTCGATCACTTTCCAGGGTGTATCGTCTTTGGCATCTTCAAATACTCTTTTAAAAATTTCTCTCATTTTTATAATACCCGGTTCAGCAGATTTGCCCGCATTCTCCAGAAGATCTGAAGAAAAAAGAGCATTATGGGGAACGCCTGATGACTCCAGAAATTTCCATATCTTTTCGGCTCTCGCTTTTCCTATCTTATCGAAAAGCGTCAACACCCGCTTCCAGGCAAGCTCGTCAAACGGATTGACAAGGATTCTAACGACAGCTGTGATATCCTTGATATGGGCTTGTTCAAAAAAACGAATTCCCGATCGTACGACAAAAGGAACTCTTCGCCGCACCAATTCCATCTGCAGTTCCATCGAATGATAGTGTGCGCGATATAATACCGCAATCTCATCGAGGGGAACCCCGGCATCGAACAGCTCAATAATTCTTTGGACAACGAAATTGGCTTGCTGAGTTATATCCCGCATGGGAGCGTAAATCGGCCTTGCTCCCCCCTCCCTCACCGCCTTCAGCTTCTTCTGAAATTGTTTTTCATTATTTTCTATCGACATATTGGCAAAATGCAAAATGGGAGGGGTACTTCTGTAGTTGGTCTCAAGTTTGAAAATTCTTGCATTTTTATACTTCGCGGGAAAAGAAAAAATATTGGTAAAATCAGCTCCTCTGAATGAATAAATACTCTGCGAATCATCACCAACCACCATAATATTATTATGCAGGACCGCGAGGTGGTTAAGGATTTCTGCCTGAACAACATTCGTATCCTGATATTCGTCAACAAGTACGTGAACGAATTGGCCGGCATATTTTTCACGAATGTCCTCATGCTCCCTTAACAGCTGCAGCCAATTTACAAGGAGATCGTCAAAATCCATTACATTGAGTTCTTTTTTTCTTATACGGAAACGAAGAGCGATTTTATGAATATCGGTGATATATTTAAATAAATTCTGATATCTTTTTGTCACGATATATTCGAGAGAATTGCGAGTATTTTCTGCAAGGCCTATTACATCCCCAACTAATGCAGGTTTTGGAAAGCGGTCTTTCCCTGTTCCAATCCCCAGATCAGCGATACAACTTGCAAGAAGCTGACGAGCATCATCCCGATCCAATATTGAATAGCTGCGTGAATACCCGAGTAATCCTGAATGCTTTCTCAAAATTCGATTACCCAGATGATGAAAGGTACCGCCCCACACTCCTGAAGCTTTACTGCCTATAAGCGCCTCGACGCGCGTAAGCATCGACTTTGCTGCCTTGTTGGTGAAAGTCGCAAGAAGGATATTTTCAGGGTTTACCCCTTCATCAATCAGGCGGGCAACTCTGTAGGTTAAAGCCCGGGTTTTACCGCTGCCGGCACCGGCGATCACAAGAGCCGGTCCGTCTGGCGCCATCACCACCTCATACTGCTCTGCATTAAGCTCATTTATATAGTCGATCATGAATATATTAAAGGGTGACAGGGTGCGGGTTATGGGGCTTGAATGGCTGTTGCCTGTAACTTACGGGCATAGCCCGTCGCCTTTGTTACCTATTACCTATGACCCATTACCTGTTACCTTTTATTTATTTTTTAGACTTTTTTCTATTTCCGCCACCGTTTCCTTGCTTTGAAGCGAAAGGAAATTCTTAAGCAGCCCTTCGCGCTCGTAGAAGCCTATCAGGGGTGCAGTTTTTTCATTATACGTTTCAAGACGGTTGTTTATAGCCGCTACTGTTTCATCGTCTCTCTGAATTACCGGGCTTCCGCACTTCTTGCACGTTCCCGCTGCAGTAGGGGGATTACTTTTTATATTGTAGATCTCCTGACATTCGGGATTCGAGCAGGTTCGCCTTGTTGTCAGCCTGTCCAGAATTACATCCTTGGGAACTTCAAGGTTAACCACAAAATCCAGCTTTATCTTCAGCCGTTCAAGAAGTGTTTTAAGTGCTTCCGCTTGTAAGATAGTACGGGGGAATCCATCCAGAATGAAGCCCTTCCCACAGTCCGGCTTCTGGAGACGCTCCTCCATGATTTTCATTATCAAAGCATCCGGAACGAGATCGCCACGGTCCATATAATCTTTTGCTTCTCTTCCCAAGTCGGTACCATCTTTAACGGCAGCACGCAGGATATCCCCTGTGGAAATTTGGACTGAACCATCAAACTCCGAAAGCAGCTTCGCAACTGTACCCTTACCTGCGCCAGGCGCTCCTAATAAAACAATTCTCATGATAAAACCTCCCAACAGGTGTTGAATTTTGAAATTATGTTAAATAGCAGTTTTTTTGTCAAAGCGGCCATACATGTTTTCCGATCTGTAAGGGGAACGTTATAAGAGAAAGAAATCCAGTGGTCAAGTAAATAGATCGTTGTGTTTTTTCATTTTCTGGATTCCGCTTTGTATAAAACGACCACTTTATTAATAATGAAATATGTTTATACGCGGCGGCCTTTCATAGATATCAACTCTCGGCGTTGATATTGACAGATACCCTTCCTTCGTGCGAGTTATCGAAGGCGAGACATCCATAACTGAATACCATTCCCCCACTTTTTTTCCGGAATTATCTATAATATCAAATCCATGCAATCTCAAACCGATGCTCATGGCTTCATATCTCATGTTTTCCACCGCAGCTTGCAGATCCTTTCTCGTAAAATGACGCCTTTTCCACAGACCGTGGGCGAAGTTCTCATCTTCTTCCATCCTTATTATCGCTCTCGGATAAAGATCCGTCCCGCTGATATAATATTCAAATTCTGGGCTGACGACATACGATTCGAATAAAGCCTTGACATCATCATTTAACCTCAGCTTTCCGTAAGATTCCTGGAGCTGGCGCCATGCGGTACACCCTGAACATACTGAGACAGCCAAAACGCTTAAATACAAGATAAAAGTTTTTTTTGTATTACGTTTCTTCATTTTTCCTCCTATAAAAGTACTACATCGAGCCTGTCACACCAGGTCACGCCTCCACACCGGCGTGCGCATCATACTTCCCGGCGCTCTCATATCGGTTTACATCGCCTGCATACGCCCGGTTTTGCAAAAAGTCATGGTGCCGGGCCGGTATTATAATGGCATCTGCTTTTACTGGATCACCGATCCCGAAAATTACAACGCGTAATTTTCCTGTAAAAATCACTTCCAATGTAATTATTTAGCACCTATCTCCTTGAAAAGAAATAAAATGCTCATTTGAATTTTTTAAATATTTTCTACACCACTCATCTGAACTGCCACGCACGGGTGTGCCGGGACAGCTTCGCAAGACGCTGCATGGCAGAAACACGATCTTAGCCGGACAACATTTCGTGCCCCTGAATGCCAGAGAGCTGCCAATTGAACATTGCGATAGTTTCGCGTACTTCACCGGCCCGGCATCCATAAGGTTTTTTTACAAAAACGTCAAATTTGCATCTTGATCTTTTTTCTTCAGTGAGGCACAATTGTTAAATAATTCCATATGTTCTCCGGAGGTCATTTGTTGAATCATCAGAAATAACAAGGAGAACTTCAAAAATGCCGTTAAAAAAAATTTTTCCTATATTTTTATTACTTTTAATCTCAATTTTCTCCTCAGCGAATCTCACAGCCGCTCAAAATAGCAGGGATTTCGTTCTTCTGATAAGAATGATGGGAATTCAGGACAGCTGGTTCCGCGAACAAATAGTGAAGCCCTTTGAAACTCTTCATGATACTGACATAACTGTCACATCTTTTGACAGGTTCTGGGATCTGGAAGTCATGCTCGCTCTCGACAAGAAAAGAAAGAAGCATACTATAGGCCTTGTAAAAACACCCTTGGAGATGACTCGCACGCTCAAGGATTA
>Ga0172382_10001017_pt1 | contig 51816 bp, 43 predicted proteins | sample Leawel138RmetaG_FD_122245 | JGI IMG/M metagenome (GOLD analysis project Ga0172382, IMG submission 122245) | Leachate microbial communities from a municipal landfill in Southern Ontario, Canada - Leachate well 138R metaG | ecosystem: Engineered > Solid waste > Landfill > Unclassified | place... | reverse complement strand
GCGCCTGCCCCCCTTTTTCTCCGGCAACCGATTGGCAGCTGCCGCTTGCGCCCCGCGAACGAGCCGGTGCACTTTAACGTTGCGCCCGCATTACGTCAACGGGATCGGCGCGCCACAGTGAAATGTGCGGCGCCGCAAAGGATCGGGGTTTCCCTTGCTTTTTCCTCGGTCTTGATTCTCCCAGTTCCTTTGTGTAGATTTACACCGGCAGATCGAGAATGCCGTTTTCGCCGGCGGTGAGATGCTGCTGCACGGGGCAGGCCTGGAGCCCTCGCGCAAGAAGCGGCTCTCAGGCCGGGATCGTCGCCCGACGCCCGACGCCCGGGGTAATCAACTTCGCTGGAGGGGAACATGTCCGAACAACCATCAATCCACCGCTGTCTGCAAGACACTTTCGGCTTTTCCGCTTTTCGGCCGGGGCAACAGGCGGTTATCGAATGCCTGCTGGCCGGGCGGTCGGCGCTGGCGATCTTTCCCACCGGCGGCGGCAAGAGCCTTTGCTACCAGTTGCCCGCCCTGCTGCTGGACGGACTGACCCTGGTCATCTCCCCCCTCATCGCCCTGATGAAAGACCAGGTCGATGCCCTGCGGCAGCGCGGCGTCATGGCTGCCCGCCTCGATTCGAGCATCGGCCCCGCCGAGGCGCAGGCGATCTATCGCCAACTGGCCGACGGCAGCCTCAAGCTGCTTTATATCGCCCCCGAACGGCTGGCCAACGAGCGTTTTCTCAACCGGTTGCAGGGGCGGAAGATCGACTTGCTGGCCATCGACGAGGCCCACTGCATCTCCGAATGGGGGCACAATTTCCGCCCTGAATATCTGAAAATCGCCCGGCTCGCCAAAGAGCTGAACATCGGCAGGGTCCTGGCGCTGACCGCCACGGCTACCCCGGGCGTCGCCGCCGACATCCGCCACGCTTTCGACATTCACGACGGCGATGCGATTCACACCAGCTTTCACCGCCCCAACCTCCACCTCACCGTCTCCCCCTGCCCCGCCCCGGAGCGCCGCGACCTGCTGCGGCAGCGACTGCGCGAACGCCCCGCCGGTGCGACCATCGTCTACGTCACCCTGCAAAAGACCGCCGAAGAAATAGCCGCCTTTCTCGCCGCCGCAGGGGTGCCCGCCAGGGCCTATCACGCGGGAATGAAAAACGAGGAGCGCACTGCCGTGCAGGACGCCTTCATGGCCGGAGATTTACAGGTCGTCGTCGCCACCATCGCCTTCGGCATGGGGATCGACAAGGCGGACATCCGCGCCATCTACCATTACAATCTGCCGAAGACGCTGGAAAACTACATGCAGGAGATCGGCCGCGCTGGCCGCGACGGAAAAGACGCCCACTGCGAAATCCTCGCCTGCGCCGACGATCTGACGGTGCTGGCCAATTTCAGCTACGGCGACACCCCGGTCTCCGAAGCCCTCGCAGCGCTGGTGAAGCACCTGCTCAGCCAAGGGGACAGCTTCGATGTCTCCCATTTCGAGCTGTCCAGCCTCTTCGATATCCGCCCCCTGGTCATCGCCACCGTCTTCACCTACCTCGAACTGAATGGCATCCTGCGCGCCACCGGCCCCTTTTACGACAGCTACAAGGTCAAACTCAACCGCCCCCTGGAGGCGCTCTGCACCGGCTTCGATGCGCAGCGCGCCGCCTTTTTGCGCGACCTTTTCGCCACCGCCAAGCCGGGGCGCATCTGGTCCCTGATCGATCCCGGCGCAAGCGCCGCCGCCCTCAACCAGAGCCGCGGACGCATCACCGCCGCCCTCGGCTATCTGGAAGAGCGAGGAGAGTTGACGGTGCAGGCGACCGGTTTGCGCCACGGCTACCGCGTGCAGGAAGCGGTCGCCGATCCCGAACCATTGATCGCCGATCTGCAGAAGACCTTTGCCGACCGGGAAACCCGGGACATGAACCGCCTGCGCGGCGTCCTCGCCTATGCGGAGCAGCACGGGTGTCTGACCCGCCATCTGCTCGAATATTTCGGCGAAAAAACCGCCGCCGACTGCGGCGATTGCAGCCGGTGCCGCCGGGGCGCGGGGCAAAAGCTGTCGCGCACCGCCCTGCTCGACCCCGGCGCCGCCGAAGCGGAAATCGCGCGCCGGGTGCGCGATGAGAACCATCCGCCCCTCGCCCATCCGCGCCAGCTGGCCCGTTTTCTGTGCGGCATCGCCAGTCCCGCCGCCGCCCGCGCCCGGTTGGGCCGTCATCCCGATTTCGGTGCTTTGGGGGGAATTCCCTTCCGCAAAGTTCTCGGGCTGGTTGTCGACGCCGATACCCCAACAGCGGTCGACCCTGGACCATCCCGATGAACAAGACGATCAGCGTCAACGCATGCAACGGGGCTACGTCTATGAGTCCAGCCAACCTTTGGGGGCGCCAGTGCCGGCCGGATTTCGCCCCGGAGCCGACGCCGAAGAAGATGCTGGCGTTGAGGGATCTCGCCTGCCGGCGGCAACAGCGCCAGGCCTTGCCGCACTGGACTTACGATTCGCGAAAAATCTGACTACGGGAGGAAACCATGCTGGGCGCCGTCGCCGGAGACATCATCGGCTCGATTTACGAGCACGCCCCCATCAAAACCAGGGATTTTCCCCTGTTCGCCGCCGATTGCCGTTTCACCGACGACACGGTGTTGACCATCGCCGTGGCACGCGCCATTCTGGACGGCGCCGGCTACCGGGAAAACCTGCTGGAATTCGGACGCCGCTACCCGGATGCCGGCTACGGGGCATCTTTTCTCCGCTGGCTGCGGGATGATGATCCCCAGCCGTACGGCAGTTGGGGCAACGGATCGGCGATGCGCGCCTCCCCGGTCGGCTTCGCCTGCGACAGCGAGGAAGATGTTTTGGCGGAGGCCCGCCGGAGCGCCGCCGTCACCCACGACCACCCCGAAGGGATCAAAGGCGCCCAGGCGGTCGCCTTGGCGGTCTTTTTCGCTCGCAGCGGCCGGGATCGAAAATTCATCCGCCGGGAGATCGCACACCGGTTCGACTATGACCTCGGACGGAGCGTTGAGGCCATCCGCCCCGGCTACGCCTTCGATATTTCCTGCCGGGGCAGCGTCCCCGAGGCGATCATCGCCGCCCTTGATTCCGACGGCTGGGAGAGCGCGGTGCGCAACGCCGTCTCTCTCGGCGGCGACAGCGACACCCTGGCCTGCATCGCCGGCGGTATCGCCGAGGCGCTGTACGGCGGCATACCGAACGCCATCCGGGAGCGGACCCTCGCCTTTCTGCCCGCCGATCTGCGAGCTATCGCCGTATATTTCGAAAGCAGATTTCCGCCCCGGACATAAAACAAAAGCAGACCCGTCCGGGTCTGCTTTTGTTGCTTGTTTTTCGGATTCCGTCGGTTATTTAACGCCCGAACGGCGCGTCGGCGCACCGGCGGCCGTTCCGCCGTTCGGCGCCCGGCGTCGGCGCCGGGAGGCTTCGGTGCGTCCCGCCGGTGCGGCATTTTTGTTTGCCGGCCGGCTGCGGTTTGCCGCCGGGCGGGCGGAGCGTCCGGGTTGCTCGGTGCGGGCGGGGGCCGACGCCGCGTAATCGAAATCGCTGATCGTCCGCCGCTCCAGCGGGGCGCCGAGAACGCGCTCGATGGTGCGCACCATGCCCATGTCCTCGCTGGTGACGAGGGTGAAAGCATCGCCGGTGCGAGCAGCGCGGCCGGTGCGGCCGATGCGATGGATGTAGGCCTCGGGGGTGTCGGTAATGTCGTAATTGACGACATGTGAAATCTGCGAGACGTCAATGCCCCGGGCGGCGATATCGGTGGCCACGAGAATTTGGAAGGTCCCCTGGCGAAAGCCGTCCAGAGCGGCCTGACGCCGGTTCTGGGAAAGATTCCCTTGCAGCGAGGCGGCCCGATGCCCGGCCTTGACGAGTTGTTCGCCGAGGCGCTTGGCCCGATGCTTGGTGCGGGTGAAAACGAGAACCGATCCGGTGTCGGCGTGACGCAGCAGCTCCAGCAGCAGCGCGGTCTTGAGGTGCTGCTCCACCGGATAGAGGGCGTGGCTGACGGTGGTCGCCGGGGCGACCGTCCCTACCTGCACGGTGACCGGGTCGTTCAGGACCTCTTTCGCCAGGGCGCGGATCTCCTGCGGCATGGTGGCCGAAAAGAGCAGGGTCTGCCGATTGCGGGGGAGATGGGCGAGAATCTTGCGGATGGCCGGGAAAAATCCCATGTCAAACATCTGGTCCGCCTCGTCGAGGACGAGAACCTCCAGGCGCGACAGATCGATGGTTCCTTGCCCGATATGATCGAGGAGACGCCCCGGACAGGCGACGACGATGTCCACCCCTTTTTTCAGCTTGGCCGCCTGCGGATTGTAGCTCACTCCGCCGTACACGGTGACGCTGCGAATGCCGATCCCACTCCCCAAAGTGAGAATGGCCTCGTGGATCTGCTCCGCCAGCTCCCGGGTGGGCGCCACCACCAGGGCGCGCACGTGACCGCGCTTGCCCTGCATGAGCCGGTGCAGAATGGGCAGCACGAAAGCGGCGGTCTTGCCGGTCCCCGTCTGCGCCAGCCCCATGACGTCGCGTCCCTGAAGGACGGGCGGTATCGCCTGCGCCTGAATCGGGGTCGGTACGGCATAGCCGGCCGCCACGATCCCGGCGGCAACGTCGGGGTGGAAATTGAATGCAGTAAAATCCATCTTTTCTCTTCTTTCCGCGTTACCGTATAAAAAAACCCCGGAAACATTTCCGGGGACTACGCGTTTTTCGCTTCTTTTTCCGGGAACGACTTAAATAATAATCACACAATTTAGCAGGGCGGCAAGGATTCTGTCAAGCTCGTGCAATTCGACGCATAATTGGAAGGCGCGGTGGGCGATGCCGGCGATCTTCACCATTTATTTAAAAATAGAAGATATGGCTTGCTTTTTCCGCGCGACCGGTGTTAGTCTCTGCCAAATCAAAGTTTGTGTAGATTTTAATTGCCCGATAACTGACACGGCGTTAGTTAGAAAAAAACATGCAGACCGCTTCGGCTCGTATGTTTTTAATTTCGGAAGCACCACGATTTGCACGACACAAAAGGTTCCCGCGGGGACCGCAAGGAGCAAAAAGAAATGGCACAAGGTACTGTTAAATGGTTCAACGATGCGAAGGGTTTCGGCTTTATCCAGCAGGATGACGGCCCCGACGTGTTCGTTCACTTCTCCGCTGTGCAGGGAGACGGCTTCAAATCCCTGGCTGAAGGCGACCGCGTAAGCTTCGACGTCACCCAAGGGCAAAAAGGCCCCCAGTCTTCCAACGTTCGGAAGATCTAGGAACGCCTATCCTGCTATTGCGGGCAGAACGCGCGGCCTGCCGCAGGAAATCTTAACGATCCAAATCAGACCCCGCAGTCAAACGCGGGGTCTTTTATTTCCGAGACGTAAATTTTAAAAGCCCCGCAAAGGAATCGGAAGGATTTCTCATGGCCAAAAAGCCCAATTACGGATTTGAAAAACGGCAGAAAGAATTGGCAAGAAAAAACAAAAAGATGGAAAAGAAGCAACGCAAGGAGGAGGTATCGGAGGAAGAGGGTTCTGAGCAACCCGCCGACGGAGAAAATCCCGAATAAATCGACGACGGCTGAAGGATGCCGCTCCAGGCGGGACCTCGATGGACAGACTGCTTTCCCCGTGGGACATAATGGGGGATGCATCGTGCGGGAAAAGAATTGCGCGAAGGAGAGGGAGAAACGGTGTACAATGGAAAAGGACGGAAAAAAACCGCTTGACAACGTCACCCTCTTTTTCTCTCCGTCCGCAGACCTGCCCTTCCCCATCTAAGCTTGCGACCGGTCAAGGGTCGCATCGCAAGCCCAGAGAGGACCTTCAGCATGAGCAGTAAAAAGATGTCGGCACGCGAAACCGTAAATACCCGCTGCTCTTTTTGCGAGGCGGCCAAGGACCATACGGTCATCGCCACGCTCACTGAGGATACTGTCCGCATCCAATGCGGAACGTGCGACAGCACACAGGACTATAAGAAGATCGCCCGCAAGCGGCCGGCGGTGAAACCAGGGGCGAAAAAGGCGAAACCGCTCACCAAGGGCAAAACGGATCCGGCAGTCGCGGAGGGGAAGGAATGGACGCTGTTGCGACCTAACATGAATGCCGAGAAGGCGGTCGCCTACGACATGGACGGAAGATATCAGGCCAAGGCCCTTTTGCTGCATTCCGCTTTCGGGCTGGGATTGGTGATGCGCGTTGCCGGGCCGCACAAGGTTGAAGTCCTTTTTGAAAGCGGGAAGAAGCTTCTCCGCTGCCACTGATTTAGTTCTATTCTCCCCCACTTGATGTTTCGAGGCGGCCATTCGGTCGCCTTTTTTCTTTTCGGCCGGCTATGGCGAACCATACGCCACCCATCACCTGAATTGCCAGAATCAGGCCGAAGGCGGCCCTGTAGCCGGTCGAAGAAAAGCCGGCGTCGACGGGCGGCCAGAGGCCGATGACCGCCCCGATTCCCCACTGGGCGGCGAACGCCGCCACAAAGACCAAAAGGTTAAGACCGGTAATGGCGCGGCCGGCAAGTTGCGCTGGAACGCTCTGCGAGAGGGCGGCGTAGGGGAGAATGTTGACGGTGCCGCAGAAACCAAAGAGCAGCCAGAGCGGACGCACCGGCAGGCTCCATTGAAAAACGAGGGGCAACTGTGCCAGCATAAAGACGCCCATGCCCACAGCGGCGACGGTCATCGGCGAAATGCCGCGCCGGCCGAGGCGTTCAGCCATCCACCCGAGAAGAAAAAACCCGGCGACCATCGCGATGGCAATCAGCAGCAGGACCTGCGCGATCTCGGGACGGGCGAGGCCCGCCACGTCCCGCAGCCACGGCCCGGCCCACAGTCCCTGTATTGCGAGAAAGGAGGTCTGAGAGGCCACGGTCCAAGGTGCGATACGCCAGAAAAAACGATTTCTAAAAATTGTTGCAATACCAAGCAGTTGCAGGCGCAGATCAGGCTTTGCACCTTCGCCCGGCTGCTCCGGGACGATGGTGAAAACGGCCACCGCCACCAGAAAGGTCAGCAGCGCCAGCAGCGTGAATATCCCCCGCCAGTCGGTCACCCGCAGCAGGGCTTCCACCGGCGCCGTGGCGGTAATCGCCCCCAGTCCCCCGGCCGCCATCTGCAACCCGTTGATCAGCGGGAGACGTGGTGCCGGAAACCAGAGAACAAAGGCCTTGAAAGCGGCCATCAGGCAGGCTGATGCGCCCAGGCCGATGAGGGCGCGAGCAGCCACCAGCGCGGTCAGGCTTTCGGCGCGGGCGAACAGCAGCGCCCCGGCGGCGGCAATCAGGAGCAAGGCCGACTCGGTCCGTCGCGGTCCGTAGCGATCGAGCAAAACCCCGAGGGGCAGCTGAAACGCGGCGAAGGCGAGGAAGTAGACGGAAGTGAGCAGTCCCAGGCCGGCGGCATCGAGCGCCAGATCCTGCGACAAATTGGGGGCGATGACGGCATTCACCACCCGAAAGAGGTAGGAGAGAAAATATCCGAGGGCAACAGGGGCAAAGACCCGCAGCAGCAGAAGCCCCGAAGATTGTCGAACCGAAGTGCTCATATGGTCTCGGAGGCGGTGGGTGGCTTTCCAGAGGCGTCATCTTAACGGCCTGGGCGGCGAAAGGCAATTCCCTTCCGCGACGCACCGCCCGGAGGGCGGCGAGCCCCTTCCTCCGGGTTGGTGTTCAATACCAGTAACGGGCGGCGAGCCTTACGACGCATCAGCCTTCTTTTGGATAAAGGCGGCTGAACAACTCTTCCTGTTCGGGGCTGCCGATAAGTATCATGCCCATGCCGGATTTGAGAACCGTTTCGGGCGGCGGCATAATCAGCGGGGCAGCCCCCTGGGGCGGTTCGAGGGCGACGATGGAGCACCCTGTTTTATTGCGGATCTGCGAGTTCGCGATGGTTAGATCGGCCAATCGAGGAGGGAGTAGGCGACGGAACACGTCGATGCCCTCGGTGAGAAATACCGAGGTTTTCGATTCGATGACGTTCAGCAGGATGCTGGCGCCGACCGAAGCGTTGGAGACGACGAAATCGGCGCCGGCGGCGTAGAGCTGGGGCACATTCTCGTCGGCGTTGGCGCGGGCGACGATACGGGCATGGGGGTGGGTGTGGCGGCTGGCGAGAGTGAGGAAAATGTTCGTGCTGTCGTCGTTGGTGGTAACGATCAGACCTTTGGCATTTTCGAGCCCGGCCTTGCGGAGAAGGTCGCGCCCGGTGGCGTCGCCGTAAACCGGGACATGCTCGTCGCAAGCCGGATTCTCCTCGCGGTCGACCAGGATGAAGGGAACCGGCCGTCGGTCGAGAAAAGTGGCGGCGGCGCAGCCGACCCGGCCGTGACCGAGGATAAATACCAGGTCTTCCAGGGTCTGTTCACCCGTCAGCTGTTCCAGCGCATCGAGTTGTTCGCGGGTACCCGCCAGCACCATCAATGCATGGTCATCGAGCAGGGTGGCGGCGGTGGGGGTGGTGAAACTGCCGCGCTGCCACAGGCCGATGACGGCGAGTCCGGTGCGCTGGCGCACCTGGGCCGCAGCCAGGGTCTGTCCGGAAAACGGGGTGCCATGCACCGGAATTTCGGCAATCTGCAGACTGCCGAAACTGTCGAGCACATGGGCCATGGCGCCCTGGGTGGTGGCCCGCGTCGCCAGATAACGGCCGAGAATTTTATGCAGGGGGATGGTCTGGCTGGCGCCGGCGAGCCGCAGCAACTCCCCATGATCCGCTGCGGACACCATAGCCGCAATGGGTGTATCGCACAGGGCGCGCACCGTCAGGCAGATGTTGATATTCTCCGGATCGGAAAGGTTGGCGATGACGTGGCGGGCGGCGGCGACCCGGACCGAATCCAGCACCCGCGGGTCGGTGGGCGATCCGCACACCACCCGAATGCCCTCATGTTCCTCCAGTCGCGAGACCTCATCGGCATGCGGAGTGACGACCGCATAAGGGATCCGGCGGTTTTCCAACTTGCGGATGAGGGTGCGGGTCACCGCGTCGAGACCGAAGATCAGCACGTGTTCCGAGGTTTCCGGCGGCAACTCGAGAGCCGGACGGTAGCGCAGGCGGTGCTCGATCCAGGGGGCGAGAAAAAGGCTGATCAGACCAAAAGGCAGGATGATCAACAAGAACACCACCCCGGTGACCGTCACCACCGCCGCGAACACGTAACCCGGATCGGTGTGAAAGGTGATGTCGCCGAACCCCAGGGTGGTCATGACCGTAATGGCCCAGTAAATGCCGGCGATGAGGGAAAACTCGCGCCCCTCCAGATGCCACATGAGAAAACGGAACAAAACGGCGTAGAGAAGGATCACGCCGGCCAGAAAAGCGCAGTAGTAAACCAGATATTTCAGGTTCAGTCTGGCGCGGCCGCGCAGGAAATAGGCGAGTTCGGATGCAATGGATTTCATGGGGCACACCTGCTGAGACAGCCGGATTCTTCCGTGGAAGGCGGTGGCGGCCAAATTCGTTTCGAGATCGCGTTTTCGCGCATTTTCTACTCCCCGGCCCGGCACAGGACCAGCGTGCCATCCTGCCGCATCTGCACTTCAACGCCGAATCCCCGGCCTTCGCGGCTCAGCAAATCCCGCAGCAAAGCCGCATCTTGCCGTGCGGCCCGGCCAAGGCGGAATCGGCGCATTTGCATCGGCGTCATCTCCAGGGAGGCAAGCTTGCTGGTGGCGGTTTCGAGCCGAACGAAATACATCAGGCCCAGATCGCCGCGAAACGCTTCATAACCGCGGATTCCTTCATAGTCGGTGACGAGATCGCCACAACCATAAAGAATAAGCTTTCCCCGGTGTACTTCTATACCCAGCGCATGGTGCGACGAGTGCCCGTGGACCAGATCGACGCCGGCACAATCGAGTAGCCGGTGCGCAAACCATCGATGCGCGGCGGGAACGGCGTATCCCCAGTTGCCCCCCCAGTGAATCGAGAGCACGACCACGTCCCCCGGCCGCTTCACCCTCCGCACCTGATTGCCGATGCGGCGAACGGCCGCCGACGAAACCTCTGGCAAAAAGCTTACGCCGGCACGGTCGGCGCTGGCGGCCCATGTGGCCGGGATGCCGCTCGACCCGGTTCCGACGGAGAGGACGATCACCCTTCCCTGCCCCGCCATCTCCACCACCGCCGGCGCATCGGCGGCGGCGCGGTTGCCCCCGGCGCCGGCGCTCCTTATGCCCGCGCTGTGCAGGGCGGCCAGTGTCTGTGCCAGCCCGTCATAGCCCCAGTCGAGAACGTGATTGTTGGCCAGGGCGCAAACGTCGATAGCCGCCGCTTTGAGCAGAGGGACATTGCGCGGATGCATCCGGTAATGGACCGCCTTGCCCGGCCAGTGTTCGCCGCCGGCGGTCAGACTCGTCTCCAGATTGACGATCCGCAGCGCCGGCTGCCGCTGCTTCAGCTCCGCCAGGGCATCGCCCCAGACGTAGGCAAAATCGACCCGGCGCGGAATCGGCCCACGCAGCCGCTCCGTCAGTTCCACATAACGCCGGGCGTCGCGCACCCTTGGCTCGAAAAGCTCCGGCGGCGCCGATTGGGGGAGGATCTGATCGATCCCCCGCCCGGGCATGACGTCGCCGCAGAGGAAAAGATCGATCACGCCGGGGGGAAGGCTTCGCTCCATTTCTGAAAGATAGAGCAAAGCATCCGAAAGTCGATCCTCAATCGATGGCCTTCTCCCGGCGGCAGGGGAAGAACAGCTCACCGAGGACGCGGCTTTTCAGCAACCGGGGAAGCGATTTTTTACAAACGGGCGAGAAATACCGCGTGCCGCAGGCCGCCGCGGCCGGGACGACTGGCGGTGACGGTGAAACCGGCGCTTTGCAGGCGTCTGACGAATCCCTCGTCGTAATTTTCCCCCCAGACCGCCAGCACGCCGCCCGGTTTGAGGGCGGCGCGAGCGTTTTCAATGGCGCGGCTGCCGTAGAGCGGATCGTCACGCTGATGCGTTTTGGCATGCGGCCCACGGTAAAGGTCGAGGACGATGCCGTCGAAGCGCGCCGGGCCGGCCTGCATGGCGGTCCGACGAATCAGCCGGGCGACGTCGCCGATCTCGACAATCACCCGTGGATCGCTTACCGCGCTTGCGGTGAGCGCCGCCAGCGGGCCCCGGCACCAGGTGTGAACGATCGGGTTGAGTTCGGCGACGACGACCTCGGCCGTCGTCGGCAGGGTATCGAGCACCGCCCGCAGGGTAAACCCCATTCCCAGCCCGCCGACCAGCACCCGCGGCTGCGCATGCCCCCGCAGCGATTCGCAGCCAAGCTGCCCCAACACCACCTCCGATCGATTGGCCAGGCTGTTCATCAGCACCTGATTGCCGACCACGATCAGAAAATCCTTCTCGCCCCGCTGACGCAGTTCAAGATTCCCCTCATCGGTGACGACACTTTCGATAACTTTCCACGGTTGCGCCATGGGTCCCTCTTTCGCGAATACGGATGAAAAGTCGGCCTTGACAGTTGCCGGCTTCCCGGGATTCAATGCAGCCGATATTATTCCACCCGCAAGGAGTCTCTGTCCATGGTTCTCGACACCCTAAACAATTTTCCCCTCTATCTGCCGTTGCACCCCCAATTCGCCGCCGCCCGCGCCTTCCTCCAGGCGCACGACCTCGACGCCCTCCCTTCCGGACGCTACGAGATCGACGACCACGACGCCTTCGCCCTGGTCAGCGAATACGCCAGCCGCCCCCTGGGCGAATGCTTCATCGAATGCCATCGCCGCTACATCGACATTCAACTGCTCGTCCGTGGCCGCGAAGGGGTCGGCTATTGCCGGCGCAATGCCGGGCGCGAGCTGCCCTACGATGAGGAAAAGGATTTTCTCAAGCTGGAAGGGCCGGTGGATCGTTTCATCCTCGAACCGGGCGTCTTCGCCATCTTCTTCCCCGACGACGGGCATATGCCGACGATTCGCCTCGGGGAGGAGGCCTCACTGGTGAAGAAGGTGGTGTTCAAGATTCCCGTCCCCGCGCCGGCCTGAAGCGAAAACGAAGATTCGCTTTCTGCCATCGCCTTCGAACGACTCAGCCTTTCACATGACAAACCCCCGCCCCGGACAAACCGGAGCGGGGGTTCATTTCATACTTTGACTTGGCCCTTTGGCCGCAAATCAGGCCGTTTTCTTGTACCCGTCCATCTCGTCGAACTGCAGGTACTGATAAATCTGGCCGGCCTTGGGCAGAACTTTTTCCTTCACCACCGACATGTACTCCGCAGGGGTGGGAATCTTGCCCATATTGGTGATCACCGCGCCGAGTTCGGCGGAGCCGAGATAAACCTTAGCGCCGTTGCCGATGCGGTCGTCGAAGTTGCGGGTGCTGGTGGAGAACATGTTCACCCCGTCGGGCACCCGGGCCTGGTTACCCATGCACAGGGAGCAGCCGGCGATTTCGATGCGGGCGCCCATGGCGCTGTAGATCGAATAAAGGGCCTCTTCTTTGAGTTTCTGCTGGTCCATCCGGGTCGGCGGGCAGATCCAGGTGCGCACGGCCGGGTTGAACTTCTGGCCCCGCCAGATTTCGGCGGCGGCGCGGAAGTGCCCGATATTGGTCATGCAGGAGCCGAGGAAAACGTCCTGGATCGGCGTCCCGGCAACATCGGAAAGAAGCTTGACATCGTCCGGGTCGTTCGGGCAGGCGAGGATCGGCTCGGTGATTTCCGCCAGGTCGATTTCGATGACCGCCGCGTACTCGGCGCTCTTGTCGGCTTCGAGCAGTTCCGGCTTGGCGAGCCAGGCATTAACCGCATCGATGCGGTTCTGCAGGGTCTGCGGATCCTGGTAGCCTTCCTCGATCATTTTCTGCATCAGCGCTACATTGGAGCGCAGGTAGGTGGCGACGCTTTCCTTGGACAGCTGGATGCAGCCGGCGGCGGCGCTGCGCTCGGCGGCGGCGTCGGTCAGCTCGAAAGCCTGCTCGACGGAGAGCTCGGGCAGTCCTTCCATCTCCAGAATGCGACCGTTGAAAATATTCTTTTTGTTTTTCTTCGGGACGGTGAGCAGCCCCTGCTTGATGGCCCAGAAGGGGATGGCGTTGACCGCGTCGCGCAGGGTGATGCCGGGATTGAACTTGCCCTTGAAGCGCACCAGCACGCTCTCCGGCATATCCAGCGGCATGAAGCCGAGGGCGCCGGCGAAGGCGACCAAACCGGAACCGGCCGGAAAGCTGATGCCGATGGGGAAGCGGGTATGGCTGTCGCCGCCGGTGCCGACGGTGTCGGGCAGCAGCAGGCGGTTCAGCCAGCTGTGAATGACGCCGTCGCCGGGACGCAAAGCGACCCCGCCGCGGGCGGCGATGAAGTTGGGCAGCGCTTTGTGCATCTTCACGTCCGCCGGTTTCGGATAGGCGGCGGTGTGGCAGAAAGACTGCATGAACATCGGCGACTGAAAACGCAGGCAGGCGAGTTCGGTCAATTCGTCGGCGGTCATCGGGCCGGTGGTGTCCTGGGAGCCGACGGTGGTCATCTTCGGCTCGCAGGCGGTGCCGGGCAGAACGCCGGGCATGCCGCAGGCTCTGCCGACCATCTTCTGCGCCAGGGAATAGCCCTGGTTGGCCTTGGGCGTCGGGTTATCGGGCATGGCGAAGATATCGGCGGCGCCCATGCCAAGGGCCTTGCGCGCCTTCTCAGTCAGGGAGCGACCGACGATCAGCGGGATACGACCGCCGGCGCGGAACTCGTCCGCCAGGGTGTTCGGCTTGATGGCGAAGGTGGCGATGACCTCGCCCTTCTCATTGGACACTTCGCCTTTTTTCGTATTGATGGTGATGACATCCCCGGTATTCATCTTGGAGACGTCCATGGTCAGCGGCAGAGCGCCGGAATCCTGAGCGGTATTGAAGAAGATCGGAGCGATGACGCCGCCGATGATGACGCCGCCGCGCTTCTTGTTGGGCACCGCCGGAATGTCGTCGCCGATGTGCCACAGCACACTGTTGCAGGCGCTCTTGCGGGAGGAGCCGGTGCCGACGACATCGCCGACGAACGCGACCTGGAAGCCCTGCTCGCGGAATTCGGCGATCGTCTTCAGCCCGCCGGGAAACCGGGTCTTGCCCATGGCCAGGGCGTGCAGCGGAATGTCGGGGCGACTCCAGGCGTCGCCGGCCGGGGAGAAATCGTCGGTGTTGATCTCACCATCGACCTTGAACACTTTAACCTTGATGGTTTCGGGCACGCCGGCCTTGCTCTTGAACCACTCGGCGTCGGCCCAGGACTGCATCACCGATTTGGCGGCGGCATTGGTCTTCGCCAGGGCCGCGACTTCGTCGGAAGCGTCGTAAACCAGGGTGATGCCGGACAGAGCGCAGGCGGCATCATCGGCCAGCGCCGCATCTTTGAGCGCCTCGACCAGCGGCTTGACATTGTAGCCGCCGATCATCGTGCCGAGGATGGCGATGGCTTCTTTTTTCGACACCAGCGGTGAACTGGCCTGCCCTTTGAGAACCTTGCCGAGGAAATCGGCCTTCACCTCGGCGGCGGGATCGACGCCGGGGGAAATGCGCTCCTTCAACAGGTTCAGCAGAAAATCCTCCTGCCCCTTGGGGGGATTCTGCAGCATTTTGACGAGTTCCGTCGCCTGCTCGGCATTGAGCGGCAGGGGCGGGATGCCCTGGACGTTGCGCTCTTCCTGATGACGTAAATAAGCCTCGATCATGTCTCTCTCCTCCTCGAAATTATTGCGGCCCCGGTGTTGCCGAAGGCTTCCGCTGAAAACGGACGAGCTGTTGAAAACTCCGTATATTCCATTCGTTACCCGCTATCTACGGACGAATGACAACATCAAGACAAACAGAAACGGTGCATACTGTATACGATCCACCCTGCCCTGTCAATCCAGGATCCGGGCAGAAACCGGCCCGGGCAACGATGATCGGGGATGCCGGAAAACAGGTCGCCGGCAGCAAAATGACATATTCCGTCACAGGGGCCGGATACGATACGCCGCATCCCATCAGGAGGTTGTCATGTTCGAAATTCTTATGCTGTTCGCCCTGGCTTCGGTGGTGTTCGGCCAATTTTTACCGCCCCAACCGACCGAAAAACAAAATCGCCGGCAAAAGCGGCGACTCGACAGGGCATCAAAGGTCATTCACCAAGCCGGTTCCGGCCGTGCCGCAAACGCTGGCGCATGCAAGGAAGCAGCCGTCAAGCGTTCTTGCCCGTCGATGCCGCGCGCTCAGGGCGCGGCGCCCGCCCTGCTCAGACCGGGCTTCTGGCGGCGCATCATGACTTCCCCGGTTCCGGTATTGAAAATCACCTTGCGCCCGGCATTGCCGCCGAGGTCGGCGCCGGCAATCGGAATTTTCATTTCGGCAAGCTGGGTCTGGGCCAGGGCGATGTTGCGCTCGCCGACCTGATACAGCCCCTGGGCGGAATGCCACATGGCGGCGCCGCCAAAGAGTTTGCCGATCAGCCGGAACTGGTTGCCCCCGCAGTCGACGATCTTTTCCACCAATTTAGTGATGGCAATATTGCCGTATTTGGGGGTTGGCAATCCCTCACCATTCCAGAGGGGGAGAAGATAATGATTGATGCCGCCGATCCGCGCCACCGGATCCCACAGACAGACGGCGACGCAGGAGCCAAGAACCGTGGTCACCAGATGCGGCTGGCGGTGGACGAACAGGGTGCCCGGATAAAGATAGTGGGTTGGCTGGGAAGCGGTATCCATGCGCCGGGACCGGAAGCGCTAGAAGCGCTCCGTCTCTCCAAAAAAGAACATGTTTCCTTCCGGGGCGATGGTGTCGGGACGCTCTTCGGTCATTGGCAGCACCAGACGAAACAGCGTCCCCTCGCCGGGTGCGCTTTGCAGCTCGATGCTGCCGTCAAGCAGCTCGGCCAGGGCGCGGGCGATGCTCAACCCCAGTCCGTGTCCCGGATGGTCTTTGGTGGTACCGCTCTGCAATTGCCGAAAACGGTCGAAAATGGCGCCCTGATCCGCCGAGGGGATTCCCGCCCCATGGTCGCGCACCAGAATGTGCAGCTGCTCGCGCACCAGTTCCGCCTTCACCTCAATGCTTTGCCCCTGCGGACTGAATTCGACGGCATTGGCAAGCAGATTGATGACGATCAGGTGCAGCTTGCGGGCATCCGAAACAAAAATGAGGGCCTCGGGGAGATCGACGTTCAGGCTCAGCTGCTTTCGGGCGACGGCATGATCCAGCAAACCGAGAATGGCGGTGACGACCCCGCAAACATCGACCTGCGCCCATTCCGGAGCGATCTCTCCCGCTTCCAGCTCGGCGGCGGCGAAAACGTTCTGCAGCTGAAAATCGAGGTTGAACGCCTCCTCGTAGATCATCCGCGCGATGACCGGCAGATTGGACGGATTCGCCCCGGCGAACAGCCGGTTGGACAGTCCCATGATAGCCGACAGGGGGTTGTTTATTTCATTGCGGATGTTGGACAGGAAATGGCTCTTGAGCTGTTCGGAATCCTGTAGTTTACGGTTCATCAGCTCCAGTTTGCGGGTAACCTCCTGCAGGTCGTGCAAGGCTTTGCGATTGATCTCGATCTGCAGCTGTAGATTCTCTACAAGTTGCGCCTGTGCATCACTCATTGGGCTCGTCTCCATGTGTCAGGATCGATAGAACTTAAGCACCGCCGGCGCTATCTGTTCGAGCGGCAGCACCTGATCGACCGCATCAAGGCGAATGGCCTCTTTCGGCATGCCGAAGACGACGCAGGTTGCCTCGTTCTGGGCGATGTTGGTTGCGCCGGCGTCCTTGAGTTCGCGCATCCCCTTGGATCCATCGTCCCCCATGCCGGTGAGGATGACGCCAATGGCGTTTTTGCCGGCGTATCGGGCCGCCGAGCGAAACAGGACATCGACCGATGGGCGGTGCCGGCAGACGAGGGGACCATCCTTTACCTCGACAAAATAGCGGGCGCCGCTGCGTTTGAGCAGAAGATGCCGGTTGCCGGGGGCGATCAGCGCCCTGCCGGGAATAACGGTATCGCCGTTTTCCGCCTCCTTGATGGTGATCCGGCAAATGGAGTCGAGCCGGCGAGCGAAGGCGCGGGTAAAGTGCTCCGGCATGTGCTGAACGATAACCACCCCGGGCGCGTCGTGCGGCAACATTTCGAGAAATATGCGCAACGCCTCCGTTCCCCCCGTCGAAGCCCCGACGACGACCACCTTCTCCGTCGTTTGAAACGAAGTTTCGGGTTTGACCGGCGGCAGCATGGCATCGGCGGTCAATTTCGGCTGCGGATCGTGCGCTCTATCCGATCTGGCGCGCACCCGCACCAGCGCCGCCGCCTTGATCGTATCGCAGATGAGAATGCTCGACTCCTCGAGATACTGTTTAGCCCCCAGGCGCGGCTTGTGAATGACATCCACCGCCCCGTACTGAAGCGCTTTTAGCGTGGTCTCGGCATTCTTCTCGGTCAGGCTCGAACACATGACGACCGGCAGCGGCTGCTGCGCCATAATCTGCCGCAAGAAAGTCAGCCCGTCCATGCGCGGCATCTCGACATCGAGGGTGATGACATCCGGTTGCTGGCGACGAATCTTATCGGCGGCAATGATCGGGTCGGCGGCGGTGCCGACAACCTCGAGGCCCGGGTCGCTGCCGAGAATATCGCTGAGAACCTGGCGCACCACCGCCGAGTCGTCGACGACCAGGACCTTTATCTTTTTTCGCTGCGACATTGCAATCTCCGCCACTCACGTCCGCCGATAAACCGAAGGCGCCACCGACGTGCGCAGCGGTTCCATTCCATTCAACGACTCGGAGTGGCCGGTAAAGAGCTGTTGCTCGAAGGGCAAAACCGACACAGCCGGCGCAGAATCATCTTCTGCGTCGGCCGGTCGCAATAGAGGAGTACATTGGGCCACAATAGCACATCGCCTTGCTCGGTAAGAGCGTAATTTTCATCCACGACATGAATATGCCGAAAATCGGCCCGAGACCGCCCAGTTGGGGGCAATCCGCACCGCCCATTGGCGGATTTTTCGCTTGAGCGCCAGCGGCACGCCTTGCGGCAGTTCAGCTCTCCTCGATTTCCTCTTCGCCGAGTTCCTGCACCAGCACCAGTTCATCGGCGGAAAAAACCCGATCGATATCGAGAAGGATCAGAAAACGCTCGCCACAGCTGCCCATGCCCCGGATGAATTCCGTCTTCAGCCGGGTGCCGATGCGCGGCGGCGGCTCGATCTGTCCCATCTCGAGATCAAGCACCTCCTGCACCGAATCGACCAGGGCGCCAATGGTGACAATCTCTGCGTCGACCTCGATTTCCATGACGATAATGCAGGAATTAACCGTTTTCTCGATACCGTGCAGACCGAATTTCAAACGAAGATCGATCACCGGCACAACACTGCCGCGCAAATTGATCACCCCCAGGACGAAATTCGGGGTCTGCGGCACCTGGGTTATGGTCGTGTAATCGAGAACCTCCTTCGTTCTCTCCACCTCGATTGCGAAGACCTCCTCCCCAAGTCGAAAGGTGAGGCATTGCAGGGCCGCTTCGCCTTGCTCATCCATTTATGCATCCTCCCTCTGCGCCAACGGCGCGAAAGTTCATCAAAGGTTCCTTGCGGTTTAAAAGCGCATGAACTCGTCGTCCAGCCGATCGCCTTTTTCCTTGCCGTTGACCGACGACTGCTCTTCCCGGGCGCCGCCAAGGGCGATCGATCTTGTCCCGGACTTTTCCTTTTTTTCTGCGCTGCGAGAAGATTTTACTTGGTTCTTCCCGTCGGTCGGCGCGGCCGCCGCAAAGGCTTTTCGGCGCTGACCGTCTTCCGCCAGGCGGAAAAAAGCGATCATCTCCTGCAACTGCTCCGACTGACTGGAGAGCTCCTCGGCGGTGGAGGCCATCTCCTCGGAAGCCGAGGCGTTCTGCTGGATGACCTGATCGAGTTGCTGGATCGCCTTGGCGATCTGCTCGGCGCCGGCGTCCTGCTCACGGCTGGCGGCGGCGATCTCCTGCACCAGTTCGGCGGTTCTCTGGATGTCCGGGACGATGCTGTCGAGCAGCCGGCCGGCTTTTTCCGCCACATCGACGCTGGAGACGGAGAGTTGGTTGATCTCGCCGGCGGCCACCTGGCTGCGCTCGGCCAACTTGCGCACCTCGGCGGCGACGACGGCGAAACCCTTGCCGTGCTCGCCGGCGCGCGCCGCCTCGATGGCGGCGTTGAGGGCCAACAGGTTGGTCTGCCGGGCGATCTCTTCGATAATGGTGATCTTGTCGGCGATTTCCTTCATGGCGCCGACCGTCTCGTTCACCGCAGCGCCCCCCTCACGGGCATTTTCGGCGCTCTTGACGGCGATTTTTTCTGTCTGCATGGCGTTATCGGCGTTCTGCCGGATATTGGCGGTCATCTCTTCGATGGAACTGCTCGCCTCCTCGGCCGCCGCCGCCTGTTCCGTCGCCCCTTGGGACATCTCCTCGGAGGAGGAGCTCATCGCCTGACTACCGGAAGCGACATTATCGGCCGAGCCGCGCACCTGGCTCATGACCTCATTGAGGATGCGGACCATATTTTCCAGCGCCCGCCCGAGTTGGTCCTTGTCCGAAGCCAGACGGACGTCGATGGTCAGGTTCCCCTTGGCGATCTCCTCGGCGATCTCCGCCGACTTCTGCAGACTGTCCGACATCGCATCGAGGGCGGCGGCCAACTGGCCGATTTCGTCGCTGCGGTTCAGCTTCAACCGGGCGCTGAAATCGCCGCGGGCGATTTGCTCGGCAAAACCGACGCCGGCGGCCATCGGCTGGGCGATTCCCCGGGAAATCACAAAGCCGAAGAAGAGCGCGGTGACAACGCCCAGAAGCACGGCGACCACCGCGACGACCTTGCTCCGGGCGGCGGCGGCCGCAGTATCCATTTGCGTGGTGTGGGTGATTTCGCGGCTCAGGTCGGCCAGGGCGTCCATCTTCTCCATCAAGGCGTCGAACACCGCGCGTTCACTGCCGAAAGCGATCTGCGTCGCCTGATGCAGCACATTGAGGTCTTCCCCCACGTCCTGGCGGGCTTCCACGAAGATCGCCTCGATCTGCGCCAGCGTGGGGACCACCTCCTTGTCGAAAGCATCCCGCGCCTGAAGCTGGTTGCCGGCGGCGGTCAGGCCGTTGATTTTTTCGCCCAGGGCATGCAGGCGCTCGTGCGGCCCGGCGAATTTGCCGAGGATGGCGTCAAAGTCTTTGTCCTGGGTTTCAAAACCATTCAGCCATTTGCCCAGATTGCACAGGGAAGCATCGAGCTGCCCGGTGAAAATGGCGCCACGCCCCACCGCCGCCTCAAGTCCCTTCACCCATTGGACGTGGTCGAGGTGACGGGCAAGCAAATTCGCCTGCACCGATTCCAGGTCGTCCTGGGTGATACTGGCAACCATCTTCACCAGTTTTTCGTGTTCCTTCTTCCAGTCGGCAAACAGCGAGGATGCCTCGCGCCAGAGTTCCGCCTCCAGAGGCGCCTTGGGCAGCGCCGCGTACAAATCGTATCCCTCCTGAAACTCACCCCAGTGCTTTTCGAAATTGTCCAGTTCGTGCAGACGGTCCTCAAAACCTAAACCGGAGATAAGCACCGTGCGCTCGGCCGCCTTGACACCGTTCATCCCCTCCATCATCAACCCAATGCCCTCGATGCCCGGCACCCGCACATCGGCCAGCTCATGCAGGCTTTTTTCCGTATTGTCGATGCCGTACCAACCGACGAAGCCGATAATGGCGCAAATCACGGCCACGATGCCGAATGCTCCGGTTAACCTTGCGAAAATTTTCATTCCAACCTCCAATAACGCAGTAAAGACGTAACGTGAATCTTCGAAGTGGTTCTAAATGGCTTTTTTCTCGAAAATCTCCTGCCGTCGAATGATCGCCTGCAGATCGAGAATCAGCGCCACCGTGCCGTCGCCGAGCAGGGTGGCGCCGGAAAGACCGGCGACGTCGCGGAAGACGCGGCCGAGATTTTTGATCACCGTCTGGTGGCCGCCGATGACGGCATCGACGGCGAGGCCGAAGCGCTGGCCATCGGCGTTGACGATCGCCACCTGCTCGATGGGCGGCGCTTCGCCGGGCAGAGCGAACACTTCGCGCAGCCGGATGTAGGGCACGATCTCGTCCCTGACCCGCACCAGCCGGCGGTCGTTGCCGGTCACTTCTTGCCGGCGCAGCTGTACGCATTCCTCAACGGCGGAAAGCGGCAGGATATAGAATGAAGTGGCGCTGCGCACCAGCAGGCCGTCGATAATGGCCAGGGTGAGCGGCAGCAGCACCTGAAAAGTGGTCCCTTCGCCGGGACGGCTTTGCACCTCGATGCTGCCGCGCAGCGCCTCGACCGCCCGCTTGACCACATCCATGCCGACGCCGCGCCCGGAGACGCTGGTTACGCTGCTGGCGGTGGAGAAACCGGGCAAAAAAATCAAATTGAGCAGATCGCGGTCGCCGATCTCGGCCTCGGCGCCAATGAGCCCCTGGGCGATCCCCCGCTGGCGGATCGCGGCGCGGTCCAGACCTCGGCCGTCGTCGCGCACCTCGATAAGGACATTGGCGCCGGCTTGCGCAGCGGAGAGCCAGATGCGTCCCTTTTTCCCCTTGCCGGCGGCCTGCCGCACCTGCGGCATTTCCAGCCCGTGATCGATGCCGTTGCGAATCAGGTGAACCAGGGGATCGCCGAGATGCTCGATGACGGTCTTGTCGAGTTCGGTTTCGGCCCCCTCGGTGATCAGTTCGATATTCTTGCCGAGTTCTTCGGCCAGATCGCGCACCAGGCGGCGAAAGCGGCTGAAGGTGGTGCCGATAGGGAGCATGCGGATGCCCAGAACCTGATCGCGCAGGGACCAGGTGAGCCGCTCGACTTCTTCGCTGATCAGCTGCAGCCCGGCATTGTTGTGGCTGGCGGTATGCTGGCTGAGGCGCGCCTGGACGGTGACCAGTTCGCCGACCAGATCGACGAGGGCGTCGAGCTTTTCGGAACGTACGCGGATGCCGCTGGCCGTCTCGATGAGCTGCCGACGGCGGCGCGCCTGGCGCACCTGCTCCTGCTCGAGCAGAGCGGAGTCGATCTGGGTGCCGCTGACCAGTCCGGAGGCGACAAGGGTCTCACCCAGGCGGCGGCGTTCGCTTATTACCTGCTGCAGATCGTCAATGGACAGGTCGCCTCGCTCGACGAGAATCTCGCCGAGCTTTTTGTATTCGACCTCGGCCTCGGCCAAAGTGTCGGAATCGATGAGCTCGATACGGATTTCGACGGCATCCTCGACAAAAATGAAAACGTCGCGGATGGCGTCCATCCCCTGGTCGGTGGTCAGAATAATGTCCCAGTAAAGAAAACACTGCTCCGGATCGAGGTTTTCGAGGGAAGGAACATTCTCGCTTTGGGCGATGCTGCGGCATTCACCCATGCGACCCAACTCGTGCAGCAGGCTGAGCGGATTGATGCCGCGGCGGAAGAGCCCGGGATCGGGGCGAAAGCGTAGCCGATACGTCTCCATCTCGCCGGCAGGGCTGGCCGCCTTGCCGAGGCCACCCTTTTTGCCGGCGGCCCCTTCCGCCGGCGCCAATTTGCGCAAAGAGGCGATGATCTGCCGCACCGCCTGGGCATCTCCGGCGTTTTCGCTGGCACTGTCGATCATTTCGCGAAACTGGTCGCGGCTGGCGAGCGTGATGTTGATCAAAGTGCGGTCGACGCCGATCTTGCCGCAGCGCACCATTTCGAAAATGGTTTCGAGCTCGTGGGCGAAAGAAGCGACGGCTTCAAAGCCGGCCATGGAGCCGGAGCCCTTGAGGGTATGCAGGGCGCGAAAAACGCGATCGATGCCCTCGCCGTCCGTGGGGCGCTCTTCGAGTTCGAGGAGCGCTTCTTCGAATTCACCGAGAATTTCCAGCCCTTCCTCGCGGAAAGTGTCGCTCACCTGCCGGTTCATACCAGCACCATGCGCACGACGGCGAGCAACTGCTCGGGCTTGAAGGGTTTGACGATCCACCCCGAGACGCCGGCGGCGCGTCCTTCGTTTTTCTTCGCCTCCTGCGATTCGGTGGTCAGCATGATAATCGGCAAAAAGCGCTTGGCCGGATCCTTGCGCACCTCCTTGATCAGTCCGATGCCGTCAAGGCGCGGCATGTTGAGGTCGGTGATGAGCAAATGAATGTTTTCCTTGGCGAGCTTCTCCAGGGCATCCTGGCCGTCCACCGCGTCGACGACTTCATAGCCGGCCTCCTGCAAGGTGAACAGGAGCATCTGCCGGATGGTGGGCGAATCGTCCACGGTCATGATTCTTTTGGCCATGTTCGGGCATCCTTCCTTGCTTACCGGGGCAGGCCCGGCGTAGAGTTTTCCTGGGGAACCCACAGGCAGTTGCGATTGCAGTCGAGGGCGCAGCCGACATGACGCACAAATCCGGCGGCGCGAAAAGTGTCGGCAAGATGGCTGGCGCCGACGAGGGCGAGTTCCTTGTTGAGCTTGGTGGCGGTGCGATGCCCTGAGCACAACAACTGCAGGCAGGCGGGGTCGATCTCGGTGACCGCGGAGAGGTTGAGAACGAGCCTGTCAACCCCGTCGAGGCCTTGAAACAGCTCCTGTTTCAGGGCCACCACGCGCTGGATGGTCAACGCGCCCTGCCAATGGCGCGTGCCATCGTTCTTTGTTTGCGTGGATTGCTGCTCTGACATGGTGAATCTCCCACAAATGACTTCAATTAAAAAAGCTCGACGTTGTCCCCCAGGTCGTGCTCGATCTTCGCAGTTCGCCGCCGGGGCAGGGGAATGACTTTGTTCTCCGGCGATGCGCCTTGTTTCCCCTGATGGATTTCACGCTCACTGTGCATCGTGTAGCGGTCCATCAGATCCTTGTACAGGGTCGAATCCGTGCCGTTGCCGGCCGCGGCGGACAAGGGGACGAAAATACGCAATTTCTCCAGAACGCTTTCAATATCGAGGGAAAACGCCTGGTGCACATCGGTGGTGACCGCCGCTTGCAGCAGGTCCTCGGCCAACCCCGCCGCCGTATCGTCCATCTCCCGCAACTGACTGACCTGACGGCCGTTGATCTCTTGCAAACGCTCAAGCAATGCGGTGGCCTTTTGCAGCAGACCGCCTGGATTTTCGACACCGTCTTGCGCCCCGTCACCCAGACGCCGGGCGCAAACCATGATCTCGCGAAAACCGCCGGCCAAGGTTCGGGTCAGTATCAGCGCTTCGTGCGACAGTTGCTGAATCGCCTCGGCGATCACCCCCAGAGCCGCGCCTTTTTCCCCGACATGGGCGGCGCGAATCCCGGCGTTAAGCGCAACCACCTTCATCTTTTCACCGAGGAATTCGATCTCTTCCAGCAGCCCGGCCATCTTGTCGACCGACTCGGCCACCGTACCGACCGCCGCCGCCGCTTCTTCGCGAACCATTTCCCCCTCTTGCAGCAAAAGAGAAATGCCGTTGATCACGGTCTCGAATTCGTGGAACACCGAAAGGCCCGCCGCGCCGGCTATCCCGGCCACCTCCCGGGTCTGCCCGGCGGTGTGAGCAATCTGCTCGGCCAGGGAGTGCAGGTTTTCAATGACCTTGCCCACCGCCTGATCCATTTCCGTTCGGGCATATTGCAGCTGCGCCGCCTGCAGAGAACAAATCTCGGCGGCGGCCGCGCCCCCGAGATTGGCCGTGGCAAGATCGGCCAAGGCATGCTGCACATGCATCACTTTCTGCCGGATGATGTCCTGAAACTGAATGGAAGCGACTATTTCGCCGATAGGTGCGGCAAACCCGGCCAGCCGGGATAAAATGGCGTCGGCCTTGCCCGATGCCTCGCGGGCGCGGCTGTCCATCTGCGCCAAGGCCGCGGCCGCCCGTTGCAGCAACTCTTGCGCGTTTTCGTGTTGTCCCGACTGAAGTTCGGTCAGTTTTTCCGCGCCATTGCGGCAACGTTCGCGCAATCCGCCGAGATTTTCGAGCACGTGCGACGAACGGGAGTTGATCAGACCGGACAGTTCCTTCAGATCATCGGCGAAAACCAAAAAACCGGCATCCTGCCGGCCGGCCTGGGAGCTCTCGATACGGGTGGCGATCCCGAGACTGAGCAGGGTCTTGATGATTTTGCGGAAGCCGAAAAGGGGATCGTACAACGTGTCGAGCAGCCGATGAATTTCCCCCAGAGCCCGCTGATCCACCTCCGTCATCGCCTGCATCTGGCTTCGCTGGCGACCAAAGCCCTGCACCAGAGACTGGAGACCACTGACCGTTTCCGCGGCCGCATCCCCCAGCAGCAAGCCGGAAATGTTTTCCGCCTGCCGGGCTACTTCCTTCGAGCGACGCTGAAAATCACTCAGCCGGCCACCGAGGACCAGGAATTTCTCCTCCGTTCGCACCGCCGCCGCACCAAGAAGGTCTCCCAGCATCACAATGTCCGCCTGCCCTATTTCCGGCCCACGGGCAGCAGGGGATCGCTCACGGTTTATGGCGATTACTTTCTTTGAATTTAGGGGATGAGAAGCCAATCAGCCCTCCGCAAGCGATCGGAGTTGGGGGTTGAACTCGTGGCGGATGATCCCAAAATCATGCCAAGATTTGCAGGTTTCGGGATTTTAATCTTTCGCGTGAAGAGCATTCAAATACCCATAGGTACGGATAAACTCATGCAATAGCAAAAACCAGAGCGGGAAGAAGCGAGCACGGATCGCAACGATTGTTCGGCAAAAAAATCGTGTTTGCGGTGCGGCTCATTCCTGAAATTTTTCCCATGGAAAAAGTGGCGCGGAAACACTTGTGGGACGGGACACTTGTGTCACCTGTCCCTCGGGCTTGCCATCCCTTAGGCATTCTCACCCTTCGGCAACGCACCCAACTTACGATATAGAGTTTTACGGCTGATTCCAAGCAGACGCGCGGCTTTGGCCTTGTTCCCGCCCGTCTGGACAAGCGCCACACGAAAAGCTTCCGGCAGGCAAGGGTCGGTTTCCGCCGGTGACGAAGGGGAAGCGATAGAGCGGATGTCCGCAGACAGGTGTTCAAGACCGATGAACGGACCCGGAGTCAGAATGCAGGCATGCTCGATGGCGTGCTCCAGTTCCCGGATATTGCCCGGCCAGTCGTGGGCGAGGAATCGATCGAGGACTTCCGGCCGCACCCTCTCGATGTATTTTCCCTGCCGCAGACTGAACTGCGCCACGAAAAATTCGGTGAGCAGGGCCATATCGCAAAGCCTCTCACGCAATGGCGGCAGATGCACGTTCACCACTTTCAGCCGGTAGTAAAGATCCTGGCGGAACTCACCTTTTTTGACCTTGGCAACCAGGTCCTGGTTGGTCGCCGCAACAATTCGCACATTGACTCTGACTGGAGTCGAATCCCCCACGCGCTCGAACTCCTTTTCCTGCAGAACCCGCAGCAGCTTTGCCTGGAGAAGCGGCGATATATCACCGATTTCGTCAAGGAAAAGCGTGCCGCCGTCCGCCTTCTCAAAGCGGCCGACCTTGTCTTTGAAGGCGCCGGTGAAGGCGCCCCGCACATGGCCGAACAATTCACTCTCCAGCAGGTTGTCCATCAGCGCGTTGCAGTTGATCTTGACCAGCGGTTGCTTCCGGCGCTCGCCGCCAAAATGCAGGGCCTCGGCGACCAGTTCTTTGCCGGTGCCGCTTTCGCCGGTCACCAGAACGGTCGTATCCAGATCGGCAAGGGTCTCGATAAGGCGGAAAATTTCCTGCATTTGGCGGGACTGGCTGGTCATCCGCTGGAATTGCCGGCGGGCGTTGAGGTCGCGCTCCAAAAACTCCAGACGGGTTTCATCGCGCACCACCGTAACCGCACCGGCATGGCGCCCACGCGGATCGATGAGGGGCGAGATCAACAGGGAAAAAACCTGCCCTTCGCCTTTATCGGTCTGGTTTCGCAGGCGGCTGAGTTCCACCGGCCGCCCGCTTTCCAGGCAGTCCTGCAAACCTGTCAGCCAGTTTCGGCGCCAACTCAGGTCCGGGGCGGAAATCGTCTTGCCGATATGATGGCGGGCCAATCCGACCAGACGACCGGCGGCCGGGTTGAACTCGCCGATGCGCAGCTCGCGATCGACGGTGATGATCCCGTCTTTGACACTGTGGAAAATTGCTTCCAGGTGCAGGCGGTAATTTTCCTTTTCCTTTTCCAGAGCGCTGAAGGTCATGGCCATCCGGCTGACCCGCAGAAGGATACTGCGGGTGATCGGCTTGGGGATGTAATCGTAGGCGCCAAGGCGAACCGCCTCGGTGGCGCTCTCAACGTCGGGGGAGCCGGAGAACAGGATAACCGGCGCCAGCAGGCCGCGTCTTTTTACCTCGCGCAGCAGATCGAGACCGGTGTTGCTTCCCAGCAGAATATCGGCAAAGACCACGTCGAATTCGGCATGTTCCAGAAGTGCGACCGCCCCCTTGTAATCGGCGGCGCAGGTGACCGCATAACCCTCGGCGCGCAGGAAAGCCTCGAAGGTGAAACGGATGCTCTCTTCGTCATCGACGATCAAGATGTGCGCTTTTTTCAAACAAACCTCTCGTCAGTCGGCCGGCAATTCGACAATGGCCCGCGTGAATTGCCCTTCGACACTCTCGATTTCCAGTACGCCGCCATGATCGACGATGATAGCGCGGCTGAGGCTCAAGCCAAGCCCGGTTCCCCTGCCCACCGGCTTGGTGGTGAAGAAGGGGCGGAAGATCCGGGGCAGAAGATCTTGGGGTATGCCGGCGCCAGAATCGTGAAAGATGAACCGGACGCCGCCGCACGTTTGTCGCTCACCCCGAATCTGCAAGACCTTTTCCTCGCTTTGACCAGGAAATTTTTGGTTCAGGGCGTAACGTGCGTTGTTGATCAGATTTAGAAACACCTGGCGGATCTGCTGCGGATTAGCGGTGACCGCCGGCAGGTCGGGCGCCAGGCACAGGTTGAGGATAACCCGCTCCTTGCGCATCTGGGCCCGGGTGAGGGAGAGAAGATCGGTCAATTCGTCCTCGATTTTAACCCCCGGATCCTTTCCCCCATCGATTCGAGCGAAAGAGAGCAGATTGCGGACAATGGCAGCGACCCGCTCGCCTTCGCGCAGGATGCGCTGGGCTATCTCACGATCACCGGCGTCGAGGCGATCAGTAAGCAGTTGCGCGCAGTTGATGATGCCGGTGGCGGGATTGTTGATTTCATGGGCCACTCCCGCCGCCAACTCCCCCAACAAGGCCAGCGGCATCGTCTGGAAAGCAATTTTCCGCAAACGCAGGTGCTCGGTGACATCCCTCTCCTGGACCATAAAGCCTCTCCCCGGCCGCCCCTCTGCGGCCGGAAAAGGCACGACGCGAACCTCCACGATGCGATCGCCCTCGGCGTTGATCTGTGCGACTTCCGGCAGGCCGCTGCGACGGCTTTTGTCCACCGGGCACCCGGCACAGGGAGTATCTCGCCCGCGAAGAACGGTAAAGCAGCACTTGCCGATCAATTCGCCTTTATCGGCGGCGATGGTGCTCGCGGCCCGATTGGCGAACAGCAGGACGCCATCCGGCGACACATGCAGAACCGGGTCGGGAATGCCGTTGAAAATGGCGAGAAATTCTTGCGCCGAAGGCAAGGTCTCATTTTGTCCGGAGGCGAACACCGAATCGGGTTGCTGGGCGGGAACCTCCATGAAGCGCAGAAGCAGGTCGCCGGCCGGCCCGAAATGGAGCTGTTGCACCGTCAGTTGCAGCCAGCGCTCGCGACAAGCGGGACCGGGGAGTATGTGGCAGGGGATTTCTAGCGGGTCGGGGCCGGTTTCGGCCTGCTGCAAAATGCTGGCGATTTCTTCGGGTTGCGCGAACATGGGGGCAGCGCCGTGGAGCAGCAAAGCCGGAAAATTACTGCCGGTCAATTCGGAGCCGGCAAGGCCGAAAAAATCTCCGACGATGCCGTTGCACCAGACCACCATGCCCTCTGCATCCAGCAGCAGCATGCCTTCCCGCGAAGAACCGAACAGTTCGTCCAGACATGCCGTTGAACGCATAACATCCCTTAAAACAATCCAATTCACTTTTAAAGTCAAGCATTGTGCCATTAATCCGCAGGCATGTCATCATAGAAAAACGGCGGTGTTTACTCATTTGCCATACCTGATCGAATTACTCGGAACTTGGCAGTTGCGCACCGTCCATGCTACGCTCGCCGCATTTGCATTGAGGGTGAATTCTTGCGCACACGTCCGCCGGATTTCTTGTTCTCCTTTGTGTTCCCGGTCTGCCACCCGGCAGTCGACCGGCCCGGCCCGCCATCGCCTGGATTGGCCGGCCATCGCCATCCCTTGCCGCCCGCCATCGGCGGTCGCCGCTGAGTCCGATGCACCTCCCCCTGCTCCTGCTGGCTTATGCCGCCGGCCTGGGATGCGCCTCCTATTTGACGTCTTCCCCTCTCTTTCTCGGCGCCGCTCTGGCCAGCGCCACGCTTTGGCTCCCGTTGCGCAATCATCGCGCCGCCGCCGTCTGTCTGGTGGCCTTTTTCTTTTTTCTCGGTATCGTTTTTTATTTCCAGGAGACTCAACCGCCGGTTCAGCCGACGGACGTGCGCTCTTTTGTCAGCGAAGGGCCCCGGGTTCTGCAAGGGGAAATTTTATCGATTTCCGGCCGCCCCGAGGGGCGCACCGATATCGAGCTGGCGGCACGCCGCATCGTGGTCGACGGCAAGATGGGCGCCGTGCATGGCCGCGTTCTGCTGAGGGTGAATCGGGGCGAAATCGCCGCGCGGACCGGGGATGAGCTCCGCTTCCGCACGCGGCTGCGCCAGCCCGCTGTTTTCGCCACCCCCGGCGAATTCGATTACCCCCGCCACCTGGCGGCGCGCGGCATATTCGTCACCGCCTTCGTCCCCGAGTCGCGCGAGCTGGCGGTTTTTCCTGCCGCGGAAGAAACTTTTCACTTTGCTAAATTGCAGCACGCAACCGCGCGCGCCATCATGGCGGCCGTCGATCCGGTGACCGCGCCGCTGGTGCGGGCCCTGGTTACCGGCGACAAGGGGGGGATTACCGCCGAACAGCGCGACCTTTTGGCGCGCGGCGGCATCTCCCACCTTTTTTCCATTTCCGGCCTGCACCTGGGCCTCATCGCGCTCTTTCTCTTTCTGCTGGCGCGTTTTTTCTACTGCCGTTCGGAAACCTTGCTTCTCTGGGCGCCAGCCCAACGAGCGCTGCCCTGGCTGCTGCTGCCGGCGCTCTGGTTCTATTTGCAGTTAACCGGCAATGCCCTGCCCACCCGCCGCGCCTTTCTCATGGCGGTTGCCGGCGCTTTGTTACTGCTGATCTGTCGGCGCACCGAGCCCCTGAAAATTCTTGCCGCCGCCGCCCTGCTGATCCTGCTTTTTACTCCCTTGGCCCTTTTCCAGCCTTCTTTTCAGCTCAGCTTCGCCGGAGTTTTCGGAATTTTACTTCTGGTGTCGCCCTGGAGCGACCGCTTGGCCGCCTTTCCTCGGGCCGTTCGCTGGTTCGCCGCCTTATCTCTCACCACGCTGGCGGCCTCCCTCGCGACCACCCCCTTTGCCCTGCTGCATTTTCATCTATTTGCGCCGGCCGGCCTGCTCACCAATATCGTTGCCGTGCCGGCCGTTGGATTTCTCGCCGTCCCTTGTGGTCTTCTTGGCGCCGCAACGAATTCGTGGTGGCCAGAGGTGGGCGCGTTTTTCTTTCGCGGCTGCGCCGCGGTTATCGACATCATCCTCACGATAACCGCGCGAGTGACCGCCTTCCCGCCACTTGCCGGCAGCACATTCTATTTTTCCCCTTTGCAAACTGGAGCGGTGTTTTTCATTTGCGGCGGATTGCTGCTTGCGGGCTCGCTGCGGGCGCCTCGCGCCGCTGGCGCGCTGCTGTTGACGGGGGTGCTGCTGATGGCGCTTCCCGCCGCGCCGGTGAAGGGAATCTCCGTTACTTCCCTGAGTGTTGGCCAGGGCGAAGCCACCCTGGTCTCCCTGCCTCCCGACCGGCATTACCTCATTGATGGTGGTGGGCTGTATGGCTCAGCCTTCGATATCGGCGAACGGCTTATCGCACCCGCGCTGGGGCGGTTGGGGGTCCGCCGGTTGGAGGCGGTGATCCTGACCCATGACCACCCGGACCATCGCCAGGGACTGTTGCACGTCTTGCAACATTTTCCCGTCGGAAGCTTCTGGACCGCATCCGCCGTTGAACAGCTCGACCCGGGACTGCGCCAGGTGATCGCCTCGAACGACATTCCCGTGCGCACCTTCCCCGTCGGCTGGAACAGCATTGAAGAGACGGCGCAAGAAAGCTTCTCCCTGTTCGTTCCCAAGCAGCGCCCCGAAGCGCTTAACGATTCTTCTCTGGTTGCCAGGATTGGTTTCGGCAACGATGCCGTCCTGCTCACCGGCGATCTCGAAGCGGCCGGGGTGGCCGAACTTCTGCGGACGGCGCCGCCTGCGGCGAACCTGATCAAATTACCCCACCACGGCAGCCGAAGATCGCAACCGGAACTTCTGTTCGACTATTTCCGTCCCCAGGCCGCTTTCGTTTCAGTCGGCGCGAATAATGCCTTTCGCTTTCCTCACAGCGAAGTTGTCGCCGCGCTGGCGCAACGGCGAATCCCTCTTTATCGAACGGATTCGGACGGCACGCTGCGCTTCCATGGCGAGGGCCAAAAATGGCAGGTCAAACGCTGGCGCAATGGGCTTTTCCGTTGACAGAACTAGCGGATTTTGCTAGCTTCGGGCCTTACCCTCTGGAGCATGAAGGAATGAAACCATCCGTTATTCTGGTGGTTGACGACGAACTTTTTTTCCGTCAACTCTACGCCGACATGCTCAGCGAAGACGGTTGTCAGGTGGAAACCGTCGCCTCCGGGGAAGAAGCCATCAACCGCCTGCGCCAGGGAGGGGTGGAAATACTCCTTACCGATCTGGTCATGCCGGGAATGAGCGGACTTGAGGTTCTGCGTCAGGCCCGGCTGGTCGACAATCCCCCCGAGGTGATCCTGTCGACTGGGCACGCCACTCTGGAAACCGCCATTCAGGCCCTCAAAAATGGCGCCCGCGACTACCTCATCAAGCCTTTCAAGCCCGAGGAACTTCGCCACCTCGTCCGCACCTGCCTGGAACAACGTCGGCTTCTGGATGAAAATTTACTGCTGAAAAAACAAATCCGACTTTTCCAGCGGGGACAAAATCTTGCCTCCCTGCTGGAAATCGATCGCCTGCTGCCACAGACAGTTGCCACCCTCCTGCAGGAAATGGGGGGCGGCCGCGGCTACGCCTTCCTCCTTAATCAGGGGAAGATGGTCCGTCTGCTCGCTCTGGAAGGGGTCAGCGAAGAAGAAGCGACCGAACTGACTCCCGCTCTGCTCCCCTGCCTGAAGGAAAACAGCCGCATCTGGCAAGGCAGTGAACTGCCGACTGTTCCGCAAGGGCCTTCGGACGTACGCTCCGTCTGCCTGTTTCCCCTGCGCAGCCAGAAAAGTCCGAAAGGCGGTCTGGTTCTGCTGAATCCGCCGGACGACGATTTCCCTCAGCCCATTCCCTTGCACAACCTCAACTTTCTCGCCGAACAGGCGGGGTTGGGATTTGAAAATGCCTGCCTGTACCAAGGCGCTCGTGAACTGATCTACATCGACGACCTGACCGGATTGCACAATTATCGCTTTCTGCAAATGGTCCTGGCCCGGGAAATCCGCCGGACCGAACGTTATGGGATGTCATTCACCCTTATTTTTATCGATCTCGATCACTTCAAAAACGTCAACGATACCCGCGGACATCTTGCCGGCAGCGCCGCCCTCAAGGAAGTGGCGGGAGTGCTGCGCAAAAGCGTCCGCGATGTCGATCTGCTCTTTCGCTACGGGGGGGACGAATTTACCGCCCTGCTGGTCGAGACCGATCGCCAGGGGGGGGCGGTGGTGGCGGAACGAATCCGCCGCACGGTTGAATCTCATGGCTTTCTCACCGATTTTGGCGGGCCGATCAACCTGACCGCAACGGTCGGCTACGCCTGCTTTCCAGAACATGCCAGCACCCAGAAAGATATCGTCGATCTGGCCGATCGGGCTATGTATTGCGGCAAGAAAGTGCGCAATGTCATCCGAGGCGCCTGGGAGATCGATGAGAAATGACCCTCCGGCTTTTGCCATGGGCTCTGCTCGGCATCCTGATCCCTGTGACCGGCGCCACGGGATGGGGATCGGCCAGTCCGGCGGGAACATCCTCTCCGCACGAACGTTCTCAGGTCGAACACTATCGGCAGGCGCTGGCAATCGATCCGGAAAACCATTCATTGCGTTATCAGCTTGGCCTTGCTCTGCGGTTGACCGGAGCCGAGCGCGATGCCGCCACCGAGTTCCGCCGAGCCTATTCGACGCTGAGTGAGCAGGTGGAGACGAACCTTGATTTAGGCCTGGCCTGCTGGCACACCGGTGATCCCGACAGCGCGCTGCTGTATCTTGGACAGGCCGAAACCCTTAGCGGTTCCAACCCCGCTGAACGTTACCCGCTGGCCGACGCGTATTTCCATCTGGCGCACATTTATCTCGATAACGGCCATACCGCAGAAGGCATTCGGCTGTTGCGCCGGGTTCTGGAATTGGAGCCCGGGAGAATCGATATTCGTCGGATCCTTGGCGAAATTTACGCCCACCGCGACGAAACCGATCAAGCCCTGGTTGAATTCGCCTTTTATCTGCAGTCCTATCCGGACGACGAAACCACCCGCGAATACGTCTTCGCCCTGCACTACCATCGGGGACTGCAGTGGATGGAACAAAATCGATGGGCGGAGGCCGAGGGCGCTTTTGCCGAGGCGTTGCGCCTTTCCCCCGACAGCCCTTTAGTCCAGTATTATCTGGGCCAGATTCAATACACCAGTGGGCGCGTCGCGGAAGCCGCCGAAAGCCTGCGCAGCGCCCTGCAAACCGGCAACAGCAAGATTCAATCGTCGGCCCACGACCTGTTGTTCAATTGCTCTCTCGCTCTTTTCGAATCAGGCCAGCTGCGTCGGGCATTGATCGCCATTGAGCCCCTGGTACAGCACCCGACGGCAACCGCCGAGGTCCTCGCCCAGGCGGGCCACATCCATTTTGCACTGAAAGAGTACGAGAGCGCTCTCGGCTATTACCAAAGAACGCTGACCCTTGAGCCGAACCACCATCTGGCCCTGCAGAATCGACCTGCAGCCCAAAAGGGCGCCGTGCGCGAACTCTTGGCCCGTGGCAACAGCTTGGCGCAGGCAGAGGACTTCGTAGCGGCGGTTGCCACCTTGGAACAAGGGTTGGGCATCGAGCCCAATGACGCGCGCCTGCGCGCCGTTTTGCTGCAAACCCAAGTGGCCAAAAAGCGCAAGGCAGCTGATTTGTTTGCCGACGCGCGCCAGGCGCGCGCCGAAAGTCAGCCACGGCTGGGGTTGACCTTGGTCCGCAAAGGTCTGGGTCTTCTTGATTCTTCAGCGGAAGGGCTATTGCTCCAGGAGCAGCTTCTGGCCGAACTTGCCCAGCCCATTGCGCAGAGCCTGGAAAAATCCGATGAGCTTCTGGTGCAAGGCCGATTGCAGGAAGCCCGGGAGTCTTTTTCCCAAGTGCTGATACTCGATCCGGAGAACCGGAGAGCCCTGCAGGGGCTGCACACAATCTCCATGCAAATTCAGGTGGCGTACGCCCTTGCCCTCGACTGCGGCGAGCAGGCGCTGGAAGAAGGGCGCCTTGATGCCGCGCGCCAAGCATTCGGCGAAGCGTTGCAATTGCGGCCGGATAGCGCCGAAGGCGCCGACGGACTGCGCCGCGCCGAGGGTTTGACGGATGCGCTGTCCGCCGAAGAATTGCAGGCGGGCAGGCGAGCGCTGGGGCGCGGGCAGCTCGATGCCGCCAAGGCGCACTTTGCGAAAGCGTTCTCTTTCCGCAACGAACCTATCGCGCACAGCGAACTTGCCAAGGTCGAGGCGGCCATTGCCGAACAACAATCGGTCCTTTTGCAGGCGGCCCGAACCGCCGTCGCCAGCGGCAATTACACCCGGGCGCGAAACCTCTACGGACGAATTCTCGCGCGGTATCCCGATCACGCAACCGCCCGGCAAGAGCTAACCTCGCTGCATCAACAGACCGCCGTCACAGTCCTTGCGGCAGTGGCAAAGGGCGAAACCGATCTCGCGGCCAACAGAATTTCGGCGGCGGTTGCGGAATTTCGGCGGGCGCTGGAGATCGATCCGGCCAACCCGGATGGGCAGCGGGGCCTGGCGGACAGCCGGTTGCGCCTGCAAAACGAACTGTCCCGCCTGACCGCCGAGGCAAAACACGCCCTGGAGGAGAAAGACCTCGACCAAGCGGAACGCCTGCTGCGGGCGGCGCTTGGTCTTGACCCCTATCACGCGGAAGCGCAAGCACTTCTGCAACGGTTGGCTGATCCCTACCGGACCAGCTATCGGCCAGGCGATGAAGAGCAGCTGTATGGCACGGGGTTGGAACTGTACACCCGTGGCAGGTACGCACAGGCGGCGGAGGTCTGGCAACAGGTTTTGTTGTTGACGCCGGCGCACGAAAAAGCCCGATTGGGCATCGAGATAGCCAAGCGCAAGATGCAGCAGATCAGGGATCCAAAAATAATTTGAAGATATTTATCGCCAACCGGCGCCGCAACTTGGGGACAATATCCCCCCCGGCGCAAGAGCGACACCCGACACGACCATCCCGGCGAACCTGGGTTGCCGGCGCTTAAAAGGGAGTTTACGTGAGTATTACTGGTGTTAAGGGAATGAACGATATTCTGCCCGGCGAGGTGGAGACCTGGCAATTTCTAGAAGAGCAGGCCCGGCTGATTTTTCAAGCCTACGGTTTTGCCGAGATCCGGGTTCCGGTGGTGGAGAAGACCGAACTGTTTTGCCGCTCCATCGGCGAAACGACCGATATCGTCGAGAAGGAAATGTACACCTTTCCCGACAAGAGCGATCATTCCCTCACCCTGCGACCGGAGGGGACCGCCTCGGTCATGCGCGCCTTTATTGAGCACAAACTTTATGCCCAGGACCCGGTCGCCAAACTTTTCTACATGGGGCCGATGTTTCGTTACGAGCGGCCGCAAAAGGGACGCTATCGGCAGTTCCACCAGATCGGCGCCGAAGCGGTCGGCATCCTCGACCCCCGTCTCGACGCCAATTTGCTCGCCATGCTCAGTCATTATTTCGAGGCTGTCGGCATCCACGATGTTGAGTTGCAGATCAATTCCCTCGGCTGCCCGGCCTGCCGACCCGGTTTCCGGGAAAGGCTGACCACGTTTCTGCAGGATCGCCTGCCAACCCTCTGCGAGGACTGCCGCCGGCGTTGGCAGAGCAATCCGCTGCGCGTGCTCGACTGCAAGGTTCCCGGATGCCGGGAGGCGTCGGCCGATGCGCCATCGATCCTTCAGTCGCTCTGCGCCGATTGCGACGATCACTTCCGCCGCGTGCAAAGCGCCCTGCAGGATCTCCAGGTTCCCTTTGCCATCAATCAGCGCATGGTCCGCGGCCTTGATTACTACACCAAGACCACCTTTGAAATGGTTACCGGCAGCCTGGGGGCGCAAAACGCGGTTGCCGCCGGCGGGCGCTACGACAGCTTGATTCAGGAGCTTGGCGGACCGGCTTTGCCGGGAATCGGCTTTGCCATGGGGTTGGAGCGCCTGGTTCTGATGAAAGGGGAAGAGCGCGTCGCGCCGAGGCGTCCCGCCCTTTTCATTGCCGCCATCGGCGCGCAGGCCGGCCGGTACGCCTTTCGGCTGATGAGCGCCCTGCAGCGGAGGGGGATTCCCACCGAGATCGATTTCGAGGGGAAAAGCCTGAAATCGCAAATGCGCCGCGCCGGCAAACTCCAGGCGCGGCAGGTGATCATCCTCGGCGAGCAGGAAATGGCGAACCAGGCGGCCCAACTGCGCGACATGGCTTCCGGCACGCAGGAAGAAATCCCCCTCGCCGGCCTGGAAAGCAATCTTGCCGAACGCCTGGCCGCCGACCGTAGTAGCCCTTGACGTACTCGCGTGACAATCCTATACTTCTCCGCTTTGTTACTGCCGTCATCGGCCGTCGATGACTTTCTTCTTGGAGGCCTGAAACTTGAACGACATCCTGGGTGACTGGAAACGGAGCCATTACTGCGGGCTGGTAAATGCTGCCGACATCGGCAAGGAAGTGATCCTGACCGGCTGGGTGCAGCGACGCCGGGACCATGGCGGCCTGATCTTTATCGATTTGCGCGACCGCGAGGGCATTGTCCAACTGGCTCTCGATCCCGATCGCGATCCCGAAGCGCACGCCAAGGCCGACCGGGTGCGCAGCGAATACGTTATCGCCGTGCGCGGAGAGGTTTCGCCCCGACCGGAAGGAACCGTCAATTCGAAAATGAAAACCGGCGAGGTGGAAGTCGAAATACGCGAGTTGAAGATCCTCAACACCGCCAAAACGCCCCCGTTTATGCTGGACGACTACAGCGAAGTGGCGGAAAACGTTCGCCTCAAGTACCGCTATCTCGACCTGCGTCGCCCGGCCATTCAGCAAAATCTTATCCTGCGTCATCGTGTGGCGCAGACGGTCCGCGGTTATCTCGCCGAAAAAGGCTTCCTTGAGGTGGAAACACCGGTGCTGACCAAAAGCACCCCGGAGGGCGCCCGCGATTATCTCGTTCCGAGCCGGGTCAACCCCGGCAGCTTTTACGCCTTGCCGCAGTCGCCGCAGTTGTTCAAGCAGTTGCTGATGGTCTCCGGATATGACCGTTATTTCCAGATCGTGCGCTGTTTCCGCGACGAGGACCTGCGCGCCGACCGGCAACCGGAATTCACCCAGATCGATTGTGAAATGAGCTTCATCGATCGAGAGGACGTACTCCTGACCATGGAGGCAATGATCGCCACGGTCTTTAAAACGGCCATCGGCGTCGACGTGCCGCTGCCGGTGGCGCGCATAACCTATGCTGAAGCGATGGACCGCTTCGGCGTCGACAATCCCGACCTGCGCTTCGGCCTCGAACTCCACGATATCTCCGAACTGGTGCGCGGCTGCGGCTTCAAGGTGTTTGCCGAGGCCGTTGCCGCCGGGGGGCTGGTCAAGGCGCTCAATGCCAAGGGGTGCGCTCACTTCTCCCGCAAAGAGCTGGACGACCTGACCGAATTCGTAAAAATATACGGCGCCAAAGGACTCGCTTACGTCAAAGTTCTCGAGGACGGCGCATGGCAGTCGCCGATCAGCAAGTTCTTTACGGCGGAAGAGCTGGCCGCCCTCAACCAGAATCTGCAAGCCGAGCCAGGGGACCTTCTGCTGTTCGCCGCCGATTCGTTCCGGGTCGCCAATGAATCTTTAGGGCGCCTGCGCGGTCACCTCGGGCAAAAACTGGGACTGGCGAAAAAAGACGATTTCAAATTCGTCTGGATCACCGACTTTCCCCTGCTCGAATGGGACGGCGAATCCCGCCGGCATGTCGCGGTGCACCATCCCTTCACCGCGCCGATGGATGAGGATGTGCCTCTGCTGGACACCGATCCGGGCCGGGTGCGGGCCAAAGCCTACGACATGGTTCTCAACGGCTCGGAAATCGGCGGCGGCAGCATCCGTATCCATGACCGGGCCATCCAAAGCAAGATGTTCGACATGATGGGGATCGGCGAAGAGGAAGCGCGGATCAAATTCGGTTTCCTCCTCGATGCCCTTGAATTCGGTGCGCCACCGCACGGCGGCATCGCTTTCGGTCTCGACCGTCTGATTATGATTCTGACCGGCTCCGATTCGATCCGCGACGTCATCGCCTTTCCAAAAACGCAGAAAGCCACTTGCCTGTTGACCGAGGCGCCGGGGACGGTCGATGAAAAACAATTGCGGGAATTGTCGATTCGTCTCACAACCAAGCCCCGCTGACCCTTCCTTTTGTTTCCGGGCGCTTCACCGCCCGCACCCGGCTCGGCCGGCTGAAGAGATTTGACAATAAGAACCCTTTCACTCTTTCTGGTTCTGCTTCTCGGCGGGTGCGCTTCGGCGCCCCGCCAAGAGCTGCAGGCGGCGCGCGTCGCCGTCGCCCATGCCGATTATTACGGCGCCGGGAAATGGGCGCCGGAAGAATTCGCCAAAGCCAATGAGGCATTGAGGGAAGGGGAAGAACTGGTTCGCCAGGGGGATTATCAAGGGGCGAGAAGCATTCTGCCCCACGTCGAGGAGCTTGCGCGCCAGGCGCAAACCCGGGCCGACCAGAAAAAAGCCGCCTTTGCCCGTGCCCAAAAGAGCCGACCCCAAGCCTCGATCCGAAAACCGAAAAAAGATCAGAGCAAAACGCCGCCGCCGGCGGCCGCCCCCGAGCCAGTCATTGAGGCGCCTCCGCCGCCACTCCTTCATTTTACCGTTGAAGAAAACCAGACCCTGTGGATGATCTCCGCTCGCAAGGATATCTACGACGACCCCTTGCTCTGGCCGCTTCTTTACCAGGCCAATCGCGATCAGATTAAAGATCCACGGCAGATTTATCCGGGACAGGTGCTCAGCATTCCCCGGGATCAGTCGGCCAAGGTCCTGGAAGACGCCCGGGAGAAGGCGGTCAAGTCGGACATTTTCCCTCCCGACCTCTTTCTAAAACCGCTGGAACCGGGGAAATCGCCTTGATTACACGTGGCAAACGCACTGTTTTCGACCGATCTTTTTCCTTGACACTCTTTAACGTCTTTGTATACTGTATACAATGTTCAAAGGTCGGTTTTAATCCCATTTTTCAACCAGTCTTCACCTGATGCGGATAGCGAACGAAGTTGGTTCCGGCGTCCGCCCTCTGGTGTTTTTTCGGCGAAAAGAGGGATCGCAGGCTTGCTTACAAACGCGGTAAAGGGAGGGTTTCGCAAAACCGAAGAGGACGCAATGAAAACAGACGGCAGCTTTGCAGACTGATTTTCCCGTGCATCCCGCCCCCAGGCATTGCGTATTTTACTGGCATCAACATCAAGGAGAGAACATGACGAAAAAAGCATCGACGATTATCTGGACAGCGATTGACGAAGCACCGGCCCTGGCAACCTATGCCCTGCTCCCCATCGTCCAGAAATTCCTCAAAGGCTCCGGCGTCAATGTGGAAACCAGGGATATTTCCCTTTCGGGACGCATCATTGCCAATTTTCCGGACAAACTGACCGAAGACCAGAAAATCCCCGATTATCTGAGCCAACTGGGCGAACTCACCCAGGATCCCGAAGCGAACATCATCAAGCTGCCGAACATCAGCGCCTCCATTCCCCAGCTGCAGGCCGCCATCAAGGAATTGCAGGAAAAAGGCTACGCCATCCCTGACTACCCCGAGGAGCCGAAAAACGAAGCCGACAAAGCGCTGCAGGCCCGGTTCGCGAAAGTGCTCGGGAGCGCGGTCAACCCGGTGCTGCGTGAAGGCAACTCCGATCGCCGGGCGGCTGCTTCGGTCAAGAAATTTGCCCAGAAGAATCCGCACAGAATGATGAAGCCGTGGCCGGCCGCGTCCAAGACACGCGTGGCGCATATGACGGAAAAAGATTTCTACGCCACCGAGACCTCGACCACCATCAAAGCCGCGACCAAGGTCAATTACGAGTTCGTCGCCGAGGATGGCGCCGTCACCGTATTGAAAAAAGATATGCCCGTGCAGGCGGGGGAAGTGCTTGACTCGTCATCCATGAATATGGCCGCCCTGCGCAGCTTCTACGCCGCGCAAATCGAGGAAGCGAAAAAGGATGGCGTGCTGCTGTCCCTGCACCTCAAGGCGACCATGATGAAAATTTCCGACCCCTACATCTTCGGGCAATGCGTCACCGTTTTTTATAAAGATGTCTTCGAGAAATACGGCGCGGTGTTCAAGGAACTGGGTGTGAATGTGAGCAACGGCCTTGGCGACGTTTATGTCAAGATCAAAAGGTTGCCCGAAGCGCAGAGAGCCGAGATCGAAGCGGCCATCATGGATGTCTACAAATCCCGTCCGGCCTTGGCCATGGTCGATTCGCGCAAAGGGATCACCAATCTGCATGTTCCCAACGATGTGATTATCGATGCGTCCATGCCGGTTGTCATACGCGACGGCGGCCAGATGTGGAATCTCCAGGACGAGTTGCAGGACACCCTGGCCATGATCCCGGACCGCTGTTATGCCACGATCTATCAAACCGTTATTGAAGATTGCCAGAAGCACGGCCAGTTCAATCCGGCGACCATGGGTCACGTCTCCAACGTCGGCCTCATGGCGCAGAAAGCCGAGGAATACGGCTCTCACGACAAAACGTTCACGGCTCCCGGCAATGGTAAAATCCGCGTCGTCGACGCTTCCGGAGCAACCCTGCTGGAGCAGAGCGTGGAACAAGGCGATGTTTTCCGCTCCTGCCAGACCAAGGATGCGCCCATCCAGGACTGGGTCAAACTGGCGGTCGACCGCGCCAGGGCTTCGGGCGTCCCCGCCATCTTCTGGCTGGATGACCGACGCGGCCATGACGCGCAGATCATCGAAAAAGTCAAAACCTACCTCAAAGACCACGACACCTCCGGTCTCGATATCCGCATCATGCGGCCGGATGATGCAATGAAGTTCTCCTGCGAGAGAGCCCGGAAAGGTCAGGACACCATCACCGTGACCGGCAATGCCCTTCGCGATTACCTGACCGACCTTTTTCCGATTCTCGAACTGGGCACCAGCGCGAGAATGCTCTCCATCGTACCTCTTCTGAAGGGCGGCGGACTGTTCGAGACCGGCGCCGGCGGTTCCGCGCCCAAGCATGTCGAGCAGTTCCTCAAGGAAGGCCACCTGCGCTGGGATTCCCTCGGTGAATACTGTGCCCTGGTTCCTTCTCTTGAACATGTCGCCAACCGAACCAAGGAAGAAAGAGTCCAGCTGTTTGCCGATACGCTCGATCAGGCCGTGTCCAAGTACCTGGAAAACGCCAAGGCGCCTTCCCGCAAGGTAAACGAGATCGACAATCGCGGCAGCAGCTTCTATCTGGCCATGTATTGGGCCCAGGCCCTCGCCATTCAGAACAAGGACGCCGAACTGCAGGCGCGCTTTACCAAGGTGGCGGCGGATCTGGAAGCGAATGAAGCCAAAATCAATGAAGAAATGATCGCGGCCCAGGGAAAACCGGTGAACATCGGCGGCTACTTCCGTCCCGACCTGGCAATGGCGGAAAAAGCCCTGCGCCCCAGCGCGACCCTGAATAAGATTATCGACGCGATGTGATCGTTGGACGAGAACACGGCGGGGTCAAGGCAATCCGGTTGCCTTGATCCTGCGCTTTTCTTTTATTTCCCAACATAAGGAGAGACTGCAATGGCAAGACCCAAAATCGCTCTTATCGGTGGTGGTCAGATTGGTGGCGTTCTTGCTCAGCTCTGCGCTCTGCGCGAACTGGGCGACGTAGTGCTGTTCGACATCGTTGAAGGGCTGCCCCAGGGCAAGTGCCTCGACCTCGCCGAAGCCTCCCCGGTGGACGGTTTCGACGTTAATCTCAAAGGGACGAACGACTATGCCGATATCGCCGGCGCCAAGGTCGTCATCGTCACCGCCGGCCTTCCCCGCAAGCCCGGGATGAGCCGCGACGACCTGATCGAGGTCAACTCCAAGATCATGACCAGCGTCGCCGAAGGGATCAAGAAAAATGCCCCGGAAGCGCATGTCATCGTCATCTCCAACCCCCTCGATGCCATGGTTACCCTGTGCCAGAAAGTCACCGGCTTCCCCCATGAGCGCGTTATCGGTCAGGCCGGCGTTCTCGATTCGGCCCGCTTCAAAGCGTTCATCGCCTGGGAACTCGGCGTGTCGGTGAAAGACGTCGTGGCGATGACCCTCGGCGGCCATGGCGACGACATGGTGCCCCTGGTGCGTTACGCCAGCGTGCAGGGCATCCCGGTCATGGAATTGCTCGAGCAGAAATACGGCAACGCCGCCAAGGCGAAGGAAGTCATGGAGGCCATGGTCAAGCGCACCCGCGGCGCCGGTGGCGAAGTTGTCGCTCTGCTCAAAACCGGCAGCGCCTTCTACAGCCCGGCCTCCTCGGCCATTGCGATGGCCGAGTCGATCCTTAAGGACCAGAAACGCGTCCTGCCGACCTGCGTTTACCTCAACGGTGAGTTCGGCATCAAGGGATATTACGTTGGGGTTCCTTGCGTGCTCGGCGAGAACGGCGTGGAGAAAATCCTGCAGTTCAAGCTTGACGCCGAAGAGCAGGCAATGATGGACAAGTCGGTGGCCGCCGTTAAAGGGCTTGTCGACAGCATGAAATAGAGCATTGTCAGCAATCCAGGGCAAAGAAGGGCAATGGCGACATTGCCCTTCTTTGCTCTCAATGTCTGAATTTTTTTTTAATTGAATCTTTCTTTTCTGTTCAACGTGGAACCAGTTGAACCGATCTCCCCACCTGAAAGCCTGACATTACTATTAAGTGCTGGAAAAATAATTTTTCTTGCGTTAGACTGCGAGGCGTTTTTTAGTCCGTCAAATCAGGCGGCCATAACGTAAAAGGAGAACACGGGTAATGAGCAGTCCGAAAATCGAGGTTATCGAAAGGTACTGCAAGGGGTGCAGTATTTGTGTGGAGTTCTGCCCCACCAAGGTCCTGGAGATGGATGCGTTTCTGGTCAAGGTGGTCAAACCCGATGCCTGCATCGCCTGCATGCAGTGCGAATTGCGGTGCCCTGATTTCGCCATTAAAGTTCACAAAGCATAATCCTATATAGGAGGTCGATCGCGTGGCTAAAAAAGTTGCTCTACTGCAGGGGAACGAGGCGTGCGCTCAAGGCGCCCTTTACGCTGGCTGTAATTTCTTCGGCGGCTACCCCATTACTCCCTCGACTGAAATCGCCGAGGTTTTGTCGAACGAACTGCCGAAAAAAGGCGGTAAGTTCATTCAGATGGAAGACGAGATTGGAGCCATTGCTTCGGTCATCGGCGCTTCCCTTACTGGCGCCAAGGCGCTTACCGCGACCTCGGGTCCCGGCGTCTCCCTGAAGCAGGAACTGCTCGGTTATGCCTGCATTGCCGAGGTTCCCTGCGTCATCGTCAATGTCATGCGCGGCGGTCCCTCCACCGGCATGCCGACCGGCCCCGGCCAGTCCGACGTGCAGCAGGCCAAGTGGGGAACCCACGGCGATCATGCGACCATCGCCCTGGTCCCGGCCTCCTGCCAGGAGATCTTCTCTGAGACGGTGCGCGCCTTCAATCTTGCCGAGAAATACCGGATGCCGGTACAGGTTCTTTATGACGAGATCGTCGGCCACATGCGCGAGCGCATCGAGTTTCCCGAGCCGGGTGAAGTGGAAGTGATCGACCGCGCCAAGCCTTCCGTTCCGCCCGAACAATACAAACCGTACGACACCTCCTTCGGCGATGTCCCGCCGCTGGCCGCTTTCGGCTCCGAGTACCGTTTTCACGTGACCGGCCTCAACAAGGCACAGGACGGCTTCCCGACCACCAAGGCCGAATACGTCGATGCCGAAGAGCGTCGCCAGGTCAGAAAGGTCGAAGGGGAAGAGGCCCGCGCCGATATCGAAAGATACGAGGAATATCTGACCGAAGACGCCACCGTGCTGATTTTTGCCTACGGCTCGACCTCCCGCAGCGCCCGTTATGCGGTCAACGAACTGCGCAAGGAAGGGATCAAAGCAGGACTTTTCCGCCCGATCACCCTCTGGCCCTTCCCCGAGAAGCGGATCGCTGCTTTGGGTGCAAAGGTCAAGGGCATTGTCGTGCCCGAGATGAACCTTGGCCAGATGAATCTCGAAGTCGAGCGTGTTGTCAAGGGCAGTTGCCCCGTTCTTCACCTCGGTCGCGTCGACGGCGAACCGATCAATCCCGGCCAGATCATGGAAAAAGTCAAGGAGGTTCGCTAAATGGCTTACGATTACGAAAAAACCATCCGTCCCGGAAAATTGCCCCACATCTGGTGCCCCGGCTGCGGCCACGGGATTGTCATGAAGGGCCTGATCCGCGCAATGGACACGTGTGGGCTGGATAAAAACAACACTGCCCTGGTCTCCGGTATCGGCTGCGCCAGCCGTCTGCCCGGCTACATTGATATGTGCACCTTGCATACCGCGCACGGCCGCGCCGCCGCCTTCGCCACCGGCGTCAAAATGGCCAAGCCGGAAATGACCGTGATCTGCATGGGCGGCGACGGCGATGGCACGGCGATCGGCGGCAACCACTTCATCCACGCCTGCCGTCGCAACATCGACATGACCTATGTCATCATGAACAACTTCATCTACGGCATGACCGGCGGTCAGTTCTCCCCCTGCACCCCGACCGGCGACAAAGCCTCGACCACTCCCTACGGCAACCCTGATCCGGTTTTCGATATCAGCAAACTGGCCATCGGCGCCGGCGCCACTTTCGTTGCCCGCACCACCGCTTTTCACGCGACCCAGATCGATAAGTTGATTGCCGAAGGCATCAAGCACAAAGGCATGGCGGTCATCGAAGTCCTTGACGACTGCCCCACCACCTACGGACGGCGCAACAAGTATCGTTCCGTCGTCGATATGATGAAACGGCTCAAGGACATGGCCGTCCCTGTTGCCGCTGCCGGTAAAATGACCGCCGAGCAACTTCAGGGCAAAGTTCTCACCGGTGTTCTCTACAAAGAGGACAAGCCGGAATATTGTGAGCAATATGCAAAGGTCATCGCCAAGGCGCAGGGTGCCTGATCACCGCAGCGAATAAGGAGAAATGCAATGGCAAAAAGATATGAAATTCGCTTTTCCGGTGCCGGTGGCCAAGGGCTGATTACGGCCGGCATTATTCTCGCGGAGGCGGCCTCCATCATTGAAGGCAAGCACGCCGTGCAATCGCAGAGCTATGGTCCCGAGGCTCGCGGAGGCGCTTCCAAATCGGAAGTTATCATCTCCGACGCACCGATCGATTATCCGAAGGCCACCATCGTCGACGCCTGCCTCGCTATGACGCAGGAGTCGGCCGATAAATATGCCAATGGCATCAAGGCCGGCGGCGTGCTGCTGCTCGACTCCGACTTCGTCAAGCGCGAGCCGCAGGGCGATTTCAAGGTTTATAAATTTCCAATCATTCGCACCGCCAAGGATGAAGTCGGCCGCGAAATCGTCGGCAACGTCGTAGCTCTCGGCGCCATGATCGCTTTGACCGATGTCGTTTCCCGGGAGACCGGCGAGAAGGCCGTTCTCGCCAAAGTTCCCGAGGCCTTCCTCGATCTGAACAAAAAGGCCTTCAACATCGGTTACGACAAAGTGAAAGAGCTGCTGAAATAAGGTCCTTATGCTACAAAAAAAGCCCGGCGGCCAATTGGCCGCCGGGCTTTTTTTGTGGTGCAGATTGTTCAGGCGGCGCCGATTTCAGCGGCAGCCTCCCCTTCCTCGCGAATGAATTTCTCCGCCAAAGCCACATCCTGTTTGCAGCCGATAAAAACCGGCGCCCGCTGATCGATCCCCTGCGGTTCAAGATCTAAAATCCTTTGTTTGCCGGTGGAGGCAGCACCGCCGGCCTGCTCGACGAGATAAGCCATGGGGTTAAGCTCATAAAGCAGCCGCAGCTTACCCTCGGGAGCGCCTTGCAGGTGAGGATAAAGAAAGATTCCCTTCCCTTTCAGCAGAACCTGATTGATATCGGGAACCAGGCCGCCGCTATAGCGCAGCTTGGCGCCTTTTTCCTCCATATAGCGGACGAAGCGCTCGGTACCGGGGGTATATTTGTTTCTTTGCCCACCAGGAGAATAGATGCTGCAGCTATCGGCAAGGCGGATATTTTCATGCACCAGGGTGTATTCCATCAGCTGGTTCATGGCGAATTCGTGCACGCCCTGTCCGGTGGAAAAAACCAGGGTGGTTCGCGGACCATACAGAATATACATGGCGGCGACCTGTTTCCGGCCAGGCTGAAGCACTTGCCCCCCCTCGTAAATGGAAACAATGGTGCCAACCGCCAGATTAACGTCCACCAGAGAAGAGCCATCGAGGGGGTCGAACGCTACCGAATACTTCCCCTCGCAATCGGTGGATACGGTAATGATATCGGTGGTTTCTTCGGAGGCCATACTGGCCACGACGCCGGAATGCATGAGACGCTTGCGCAGGATACGGTCGGAGAGAACATCGAGAGCAAGTTGCTCTTCGCCATAGAGATTGGAGGTGCCGGCCACCCCCAAATCTCCGGTGCGAATGGAATTGATGATATACTTGGAAGCCTCGGCGATTTCGCAAATAAGACGGGTCAGATCGCGGTTTTCCTCGCGCTCCCGCAAAAATCTCCGTAAGTCGATCTGAAATTTACTTTTTCCCGGTTCCGACATCCTGATTCCTTTCCCCGACCTCTGGTCGGCATGGCATTAAAATATTATTAGACACTGTAGTCGATAAATGACAATCAAGCAATAGGAATAGAAGCTGCCGGTGTAAAAAACCGACTCTGATCTTGACCCCGGTCGTAAAACAAAATATTCTTAAGCCCATTGCGCTGCCGGCCAAAGGAGACAAGCATGTATGAAGATAAAACGGAAAAGCTGAAAGAGTCCGCCGAAAAAGTTTGGGAAGCTACGCGAAAATCGCTGCAGACGGCCGGTTTTCGGGCCAACCAATACAAACTTATTGTCCAGAAAAAAATTGACCTGAATGCATTGCACAAGAAAATCGCCTCGGCGCATGCCGATTTAGGACGAATAGTCGATGAGGAGCGGAACAAGGGACTGGAAAGCCTGCTCGAGCGCGATGAGATAAAGACGCTTTTCGGCAAGCTCGATACCTACAAAGACTCCGCCGCCGCCTTGGAGGAGGAGATCGAAAAATTGAAAGTTTCCACCCCGCCTGGTCCTGAGCCAACCCAGGAAGAAGATCGCCCGTAATTAAAAAGGCCCCTTTCGGGGCCTTTTTCAGTCTGTATGTTTCCCTATGAATTAGCGAATATGTTTGCGCGGTTTGGGAACGCTATGAAAACGTTCGTTCTTGAACTCGCGATCCCACTTTCTCATAGCTTCCTTGACCTCGTCTTCGCTTTCCGCTACTCGTTCGGCGTGGCGCTCCATAATATCGAGGTCTTCATCCAACCGTTCAAGAGAACTGTCATCCACTGAAGACCCCATCTCGTCACGTCTTTCCTGTTCGGCCATTTGTTACCTCCTTCCGCAAGCTTTTGCCCGCATTCGCGAAAACAACCGGCTTCTTTACAGCATACTACAGAATGGTCGATGCTTGGACAACCGCCATTTGCACAGGTCCGGAAAGCCTAAGGACGAATTCCCAAATCAAGCACTTCGGCCATTTCCCGGTGAATTCTTCCGTTGCTTGCCAGGATTTCCATCCCATAAATGGAGTATTTTTCACTGGAAAAATCACTGATAAGGCCTCCCGCCTCCTCGACCAGCAATTTACCGGCGGCAACATCCCAAGGCTTCAGCTTCATTTCCCAATATCCGTCGAAACGACCGGCGGCAACACAGGCAAGATCGAGGCTTGCGGCGCCGGCCCGGCGACAGGCTTGCGCCCGCTGCTGAAAATGAAGGAAGTGGTCGTAATTGTTGCACCGGCTGGTCTTGCGGTCATAAGGAAAGCCGGTGGCCAGAAGGGAGCGATCCAAACGATCGACCGTGGAGACCCGAATCGGCAGCTCATTCAGAAAGGCGCCCTTTCCCCTCTCGGCAAAAAACATTTCCATGGTGATCGGGTTGAATACGGCTCCCATGGCGATCTCACCCGCAATTTCCAGCGCGACGGAAACCGCGAACCAGGGTAAACCGTGGGCATAATTGGTGGTGCCATCCAAAGGATCGATGATCCAGCGGTACTGGGAATCGCGTCGGCCATGATTGGCTTCTTCCGCGAGAACATCGTGCAAAGGGAAAGTTCCGCGAATTACTGCCACAATGGCCATTTCGGCAGCCTGGTCGGCATCGGTCAGCAGATCGACTTCCCCCTTATGTTCGACTCTGAGTTCCCGCCCGAATTTTTCCAACAACACCCGGCCCCCTTCCCGGGCAGCCTCAATAACTATTTCTTTCATCCAGAAGTAATTCCTTCTAAAAGAGACCAGCACCGTCCCTCCCCCTGCGGAATTCGGGGGATTCGGGCTGCGGTCCGACCACTGAACAGATCGGAACCGAAAAAAGCAGTGCAGAGAAAAGCAGAATGTTTCGGCTACGGGGTTGTAAGCATATACAATCTTTTCGGCGATGAAGAAAGTATACCACAGGAGGGGGGTGCAGGTGCCGCGCAGTATCCGTCGAGAGAAAAACCGCCGCCTTCTTTACGAGGGCGGCGGCCAGAGTACTCGATTTATCGAAAAAAAAGATCAGAACGCCAGGGCGACCGTCAGGCCAGCGGTGAATTCGTCGTCGATTTCAGCAAAATCCTCGGCAGCATCGCTCAGGGGAGTGGAGTAGAGGGCCCGGGCGCTGATCGTTATCTGGTCCGTGGCGGCGAAATCGACGCCAGCGCTCAGCTCGGCGTTATGAAACCAACGCTCCTTGATATCATCATCGTTCAGGTAACTGGCAGCCGCCCCAAAGTTCAGGCCAAGGCTATCGGTCACGTCAAAGCTGTGGCCGATGGACAGGACGGCGAAAATATTCCCGTCAAACTCGTCATAGTCGTAATACAGAAACAGAGAAGGGCTGAGGAGAGCGTTCACTCCCAGCCCGGCGTAAATCTCATGAGTGTCCGTGGCGCCGTCTATATCATAAAGAATATTGCCGAAGCTGACCGCAATCCGATCGTTGATATCCAGCCTATAATCGAGAGTCAGGTCGACCTCGTTCATTTCGCCGGTATTTTCGCTGAAATTCCCCCACCAACTGACGGTAAAGCTACCCACCGAAACATCCGCACCCGGCTGGATGACGAAATTGTCTTCCCCGGTCAAATCAAAACCACGCCAGATATAATCGCTGAAAACGCTGACATAGACATCGCCGGAGACTTCGAGGCCAAGCGCGGGTGAAGTGCACGCCATCATCAGTCCAGCAACCAGAGCAATCTTTAATTTCTTCATTTTCCTGTTCTCCTAAGTGAAGGTTTAGAGCCGGCCGGAAGCTCGGCCTCCGGCCGAATTGCATGGTTAGCGTGCTACGCTTGGCTCGCGGTGCGGGTAGTTGCGGCAGCAGGTACGGCGTCGACGACCATGGCGGGCGTCGAACCGGAGCTGCCGATGGTGATCCGTTGAAAATCGGGGTAGGCTTCCAGGCCGATTTCGGAAAGATCCAGACCGCGAAATTCGTCTTCTTCCGAGCAGCGGAGGCCGATGGTGTGCTTCAGAACCAACCAGGCCACGGAACTGGCGGCGGCCACGAAGACGCCGATGGCGAGAACGCCGATCAATTGGGTGAAGAAGCGGGCCTCGCTGTTGCTGAGGGGCACCGCCAGAGTGCCCCAGATGCCGCCGATCAGATGGACGGAAAGAGCGCCGACCACGTCGTCGATTTTCAATTTGTCGAAGAAGGGAACGCCAAAAACGACCAACACTCCGCCGACGGCGCCGATCAGAATCGCCGCACCGGGAGAAGGGGTGGCGGGACCTGCGGTGATGCTGACCAGACCGGCAAGAGCGCCGTTCAGGACCATGGTGACATCGACCTTTTTATAGAGAGCCTGGACCATGATCATTGCCGCGAGCATGCCCCCACAGGCGGCCAGGTTGGTGTTGACGAAAACATTGGACATTTCGATGACGCTGCCGGCGCTGCCGAGAGAAAGCACCGAGCCGCCGTTGAAACCGAACCAGCCCATCCAGAGGATGAAGACGCCCAGGGTCGCCAGGGGAATGCTGGAGCCCGGCATCGGATTCACCCGGCCGTCCTTACCGTATTTCCCCTTGCGGGCGCCGAGAATGATCGCCCCGGTGAGTGCCGCCCAGCCACCGACGGAATGCACCAGCGTGGACCCGGCATAATCGAGAAAACCCATTTCACTCAGCCAGCCACCGCCCCAGACCCAAGAGCCTTGGATGGGATAAATCAGACCGGTCAGAACCACGCAGAAGGCCATGAAGGACCACAGCTTGATCCGCTCGGCGACGCACCCGGACACCACGGAACAGGCGGCGCCGCAGAAGACCATCTGAAAAAACCAGTCGGAGGAAGTGGCATAATTTCCGGAGAAGTCGCCAGCGGCGGCAGCGGCGTCATCCGGCCCCCAAATTCCGAATGTACCGAGCCAACCGCCATCAACGCCGGCATACATCAGTTGATAACCGATGGCGTAATAGAGAATGCCGGCGACCCCGAATAGGGCGATATTTTTCAAACAGACCGTTGCGACGTTTTTCGAGCGAACGAGCCCCGATTCGAGCATGGCGAAGCCGGCCGCCATCCACATGACCAGAGCGCCGGTCATCAGGAAGGAGAATGTGTTGAGGATATATGCTACTTCGGAAACCGGAGCATCCCCGGCGTGAGCCAGAGCCGGCAGCAGCAGCAGCAGAACAGAGATGATACTCGCTTGTTTTTTCATAATATGGACTCCTTGACTTGGTTGTCTTACCGCGAACCGGGTCTCTTCTTCTGGCATTCGGCTCCGCGCTACAACTCCGTGTGCCCTTTTTGCCTGCCGAAGCCGCGAATTTCGCTGGCGGTCATCCCGGCAATCCCGATAGCCGTCAGGGCGCTTTTCACAGCATCCAAGTTGCAGGGCTGGATAATGCGTTCGATTTTCCTCATGTTCCTTCTCCTTTGCGGAAGCTCAAAAACAAAAAGACGCCCTCCCTCGCATGGAGGGAAAGGGCGCCTTTGCCCTCGACCTGGATGTCGGAACGTCTTTGTTCCGTCAGGGTCGCAATTCAGAGTTGATCATGCTGGAACAGTGGACCAGTTGTTTGGGCTTGGTATTCGGATTGGGTTAGAGCATAGGCTGTGCCATCAAATAAAACTTTCCATTTCAAGTAGTTGCCGATGTTTCCTCGGAAGAAAATCGCCTAAAACATGGGCAGGAAATTAAATATTGCGTAAACCGCGGGCAAGATCCTT
>Ga0172382_10001016_pt1 | contig 51866 bp, 20 predicted proteins | sample Leawel138RmetaG_FD_122245 | JGI IMG/M metagenome (GOLD analysis project Ga0172382, IMG submission 122245) | Leachate microbial communities from a municipal landfill in Southern Ontario, Canada - Leachate well 138R metaG | ecosystem: Engineered > Solid waste > Landfill > Unclassified | place... | reverse complement strand
TTGGGGCTGCCTCCCTGGTCTGGGCTGGCTGCCCCTGTTTGTTTTTGAAGGTTGAAGGAAAATAACGGATGCCCGCTTTTTACGCTGGAAGACGCGTAAGCGTGTTTTGTGTGCGATGATGTTTTTGCGAATGCGCCGTCCGGCGGGAAGCGGTGGCTCCGTTGGATTTGAAGGGGTTGGTGATTGAAGGTTTTTGAAGGTGAAAATGGACGCAAGGATTCTGTGGCTGCCGAGGGCAGGCAAAAAACAAAACAAGCAATAGCATTACTGCCAAAAGTCCATTGCATCGATCTTCGCTCCTGACTCCGCGTTGGCGGAGCACGTAAATATAAAACATCGTTTTCACAAGGCGGGGCGGGCTTTGCGCATCCTTTTCCCGATATGTGATTTTTCATATATTCATACTGGGTGTCAATTTTCGAGAATGCCGGTTTCCTTGTCAAGAACTTTTTTCGTTTCATGCAGATTGGGGAATAGATTAGGGATACACAGGATGATGAGGATGAAAAAGGGATTTGGCATTTTAAGGTTCACGCAGATTACGCTGATAGCGCAGATTTTTAATGTTGTAACGTTTTAAGGTTTTAGCGTTTCGCGTGGCTTTCCAAAGTCTGGTTTCACAGTTTCAAAGTCTCCCCGTCTCCCAGTCTCCACCTCGCTACTTGGTCAGCCCGTCATTCTGAACGAAGTGAAGAATCCAGCCCTTGGTGTTAAAGAATGTTCCTCTGCCCACCCGGTTTCGCTAATCATACGCCAGACTATGTTTTAGAGAACTGACAACTGCCAACTTATTACCGTCTCGTCATCTCGCCAAAACCGTGAACACAAAAAAACCCCCAGCCGAAACCGGGGGTTTTGTTTTTATTGTTGTTTAGGTAACTTTACTTTTGGGGCAGAGTCACGCTCTTCAAGCTTGGCGCCTGTTTTGAGGAGACGGGCGCGTAGGGTTTGAACGCGGCTTTGCTGCCGTTTTCCTGATCGGACGCGGTCACGCGGAAGAACTTGCGGGCATCGCCTTGGAGGTAGGTGAAGCCGGGGCTGTTCACGGTGTCCAGGATATACCAGGAACCTTCGTCGTATGCATCGTTTGAGCCATAGATGTTGTAGGCTTGGGCGTTCGGCACGGCAGGCCAGGTGAGGCTCACATAGCCATCGTCGTAGGCAACGCTTACCTGCGGAGCCATCAAACCAACCGGGGGTTCGCCACCGATTTGGGCCAAGGCTCCAATGCACCAGTTTCCACCTTCCCTGCCATAAAGCTCGTCTCCAAACCAGAAGTAGGAGGTTCCATAATCGAAGGCTTCGTTCCACAGGAAATAGTGTCCGGCGGGAAGGTCGATGATCACAAAGAAGGTCGGGGTGGTAATCAGTAGGTCCTCAATGCCGTGTTCGGCAAGGGGAATAACCTGATGTTGACCACTGGGGAAATAGTATTCGAAGGGCTCGAAAAGCGAATACATATATTCTCCGCCATCCCAGGTGTAAACGCTGATGAGGGCAGGGGATCCCACTTCGCCGTAGAGATCGACAGCCATGCCGTCCACGGCAAGCAACTGAAGAGGAATTCCGGTGCCAAACAGAGGGTTGTTGAACCCAATCATGGGCGCCCAGTCTATCTCTTCAACGCCCATAATCGTGGTGCCCACTCCGTATGAATATGAAATCCAAACGGGGTCGTTCACTTGGAAGCTGTAGTCTTGGGTTTGAGTCAGGTTGTTGTGGATATCCCAGGCTTTGATGCGATAAACCACTTGGCTGCCATGATCTTGGGGCGGAATGATGCCGGTATAGCTGTCTCCTTCACCCCGGGTCATGACAATGGGCGTGTTCCAAGAGCTGCCGCCGTTGTTGGACCAATGCAGTTCCACGCCGGCCAGCGGGCTGTTCCACCAATCGTCGTCTGCCACGTCCACCGTGATGGGGAAGGAAATATCGTTGCGCACGGTGCTGAGCGGGGGCAGATGGTCTGAAATGGTGGGCGGAACGAGGTCCACAGGGTTTTCATAGAACTTGATATCGTCCAGGAACCAGAAGGAATAGCAGAAATGGTATCCCTCTGTGAGCCATGCCACGTAGGTCACGGGTTGGCCGTTGCAGGGGATATTTGCCAGCCTGGTGCCAAGGTCGTGTCCGGAGCCGCTTTCCAGGCTCCAATCGCTGTCGTGCCAGGTTTCCAGATCGTGGCTGTATTGAACTTTGGCGGTCATACCGGGGCTCCAGTCGTCCCAAAAGTGCTTGAATTGCACTGTGAAGGTGCCTATGCCGCTGGTGTTGATGGGCGGACTGATGAGGCGCGCGTCACCGTTTCTGTTGATGGCGGTGCTGCGGATTTCGTGTGGCAAGCCGCCGGCGTCGTTGGATTCAAATACTTTCCAGCGGTTTGTGAGGATTCCGCCAGTGTGGGTTTGGGTCCAATCCAGAGGCCATTCCGCGTCTTCACCGCTGCCAAAATCCTCCTCATGGGGGATATTGATCAGGTTTTGGGTTTCAAAATATGAAACCGAGGACATGGCATGACTGGTGCCGCGCACGGCTTCCACCGCCCAGAACCAGCGTTCGCCAAATCCGTAGCTGACTCTGTCCGAGAGCTGCGGATCTTTGGTGGGGTCAAAGTTGTTGACATCGAACACTTCCCAGGAATAGCTGGGATCGTTTGGATAGAGGTTTTGCTCTTCATAGAGGTGCAGGATGTAATATTCGGGCAAGGCGCCGGTGTTGGCAACCCGCCACTGGAAGTCAAAGCCGGGTTTGGGCAAGCCGGTTTGGTTCACGGGATATTTCAGGACGGGAGCTCTCAGAGTTCCGGATTCGCCCTGTCCCCAAATCTCCAGCATCAGGTCGCCTTCCATTTCGGGTTCTTCCTCACCGCGTTGATAGAAAACGCCGTTGCCGCTGCCGCTTTCGGAGGTGAGCCAGAGGAAATAGCCGCCGGCACCGCCGTCACGGTCCATCTGCACTGAAACCCAACCGGAGTCGAGGTTCACGCTTTGAGGAAGATCAAGCTCCACCTTCCAGGCGATGTAATCCTGGGTCCAGTTTTCCATGGTGCCCGTGCTGAACATCTTTCCGGTCACGTTCCAGGGACCGCGGTAGGGGCTGTTCCAGTTTGGCTGCGTGTTCGGGCTTTGGTTATAAAAGCGCACGATGAAAGGCTGGGTGTTTCCTGGATCCCATTCGACCCATTGTCCTTCACCTTCATCTCCAAAATATTCATATCTGAGAGTGACACCGTGGATCACCACCTTGTTGATGGCGTCCACACGGCTGCTGAAGTTTTCCGCCACTTCACGGTTTGTGCCGCCGGCTTTCACGGAGGTGAAGGCTTCCATGCCGATGCCGTGGTGGTTCACCAGGTTGTCCAGTTCGTAGGGAGTGAAGGCAGCCTGGACGCTGTGGTCATCATCCATATATACCATGGTGCGGGAGTTGGCGGAATTCTCCACAGGACCCTGAACCCAGGAATCCCAGGTTTGCCCAAAGCCGGGGGTGGCGGTGATGCCAATGTGGGTGTCGGTTGGGTAGGCGTGGGTTCCCTCGGCGGGAATGTATGAGCCCAGTCCCTGTGGGGGCAGCAGAGTCAGATATTTGAGATCGGCAGTGACCTTAACATCGTCCACCAGCCAAGCATCTGCCCACTCTCCCGTATATTGGAAAGCGATGTGGACATTGGAACCGTGATAGCCCGTCAGTGGAATATTCCAGAGGCTCCAATCCTCGGTGGTTTCGGGATAGGTTTGCGCCCAGAGGGTCACCCAGCCGGGTGCCGCGGGGTCGCCGGAACTGGTGTTTATCAGCACTTTATGCCAATATCCATCTTCCGGATAGGCGGAATAATTCCAAAAAGACAGCACGTATTCTTCGCCCTGGGCAATGTTCAGGGCAGGCGTCACCAGCCAGCCTTCCTGCATTCCTGCTTCCCATGCACCTTCCAAGTGGATGGCGCAGGCGGGGGCACTGTGGTAACCGTTTGTGTTTCTTTGCCATTGGCGACTACCGCCATCGATATCATAGCTGCTCCAGCCCGCGGGCGGAAACTGCATGCCATTGAAATCTTCGTTCAAGATATCATCGCGACTGGGCGGTAGGGTTTGATAGGTTTGGGGTTTGATCTGGCGTTCGACAGCCTTCACAGAAGAACGTGGATCCACACCCCAAACGCTGGCACAAAGAGCCAACAAGAGAAGCCCAAACAAAATTTTGTTTGCTTTCATGTTTTATCCTAAAATTCGAAGTTGATTTGGAGGGTTTTGCGGAAGCCTTCCCGGTTTGAGGCCGGGTCTTGGTTTCCGCGATTTGGTTTGCGAAGTTGTTTCAATTTTGCTTCGGATTCGCTTTCCCTGCCTGTTTGCATCTTAATGTGTTTGTGCGATGGTTTTTACTATTTAGAGGTGCTTCAGGCGGGTTTTTACGCTTCCGGGTTCGTGTATCTTTTTTTGTTCTATAACATATCCAGAGCTGGGACCTTGCCAAATCGCGGGGAGTAAACAAGGCTCACAACCCGCGCCCGGCAAAGCCTGGCTAATTTTTTCAAGGGCTGAAGGACAATAATTTGAGAGCTTGATATTTGTCAAATATTAACTGCGTCACGCGGAAATTTTAATAAATTTGGGAGGCACAGAATGATGGGAATGAAAAAGGGATGATTAAGTTGTAAGGTTTTATCGTTTCGCTGTGCGTCAGGAGAAATAGCGCCAGCTCTTCAAGTTTCCATCTGGCCATCTCGCCATCTGGCAAAAATTCCTAACTATCAACTTTAATTTTCCACTCACCCGAAATCTCTTTTTCATCCTCACCATTCTGTGTGTCTCAAATCTATTCAAATTCTATTAAAAACAGCGTTATAAGCGTAATCAACGTGAACCATATTTCGCAAAATCTAACAAAGTGCTTGACACTAAAACCGCCTCACCAAATAAATGTTCACCGAGATCAAAATACGCACCGGAGATAAGCGGCAACGCTTTCCCCCGCGCGAAAAAAAGGGAGACCAAAGGATGCAAATTTGTTTCTCAGCCTTCGTGGCCATATCCTCATCCGGCATTTTGCCGGTTTGCGGAGGAAAAGCATCCTGTTCTCCCGGCATTCAAAGCAAACAAAACCATTTCATCCCCTGTTATTTCCTGGATCCAGCCGCCATCAGCCGTGTAAGAAGTAACATCGCACATTGCCTCACAGACGCCTGTGGCAGCCGGAACCGGAAAAAACAACTTAAACCTCACAACTTCAAAAAGAAAACTGAACGCGTTTTTGCCAGGGCTGTTTCACCGCCAGGCTAACGCGCTCCCATAACAAACAACAAGTCTTCACACCCTCTTTTAATACAAGGAGAGATTTATATGAAGAAATTATTTCTGATCATATTCGCTCTAGCCATGACTCTGGCGGTGTTTGCCGATGTCTACACAATAGGCACTGGCACATCTACCCAGAGCTATATTCCGTTCTACGGATTATATGATTACAGCTGGAGCAAGGTCATCTACACGGCTGCAGAAATGACCACCGCTGGAGTGCCCGCAAACACCGCAATCACCGGAATTTCCTTTTACGTTGGCAATACACCGGAGAACTATATTGCAGAGGACCAGCGGGTTTATGTGCGTCACACTGCTGACACCGTGATTAACACAGACTATGTCGCCAATCCCCTGACCGATTTCACCGAAGTTTGGGTGGGTGATCTCACCTGGAACGGTGGCGGTTGGCATAATATCCTGTTTACCAACACCTTCACCTGGAACGGAACCGACAATCTGGAAATCTTGTGGTATAATTGGGATGGAGCCTATCAAAGCGGTCCCAATTTCCGTTATACAACCACAACAGCAAATCTGGCTTGCTACAAATATGGAGACGGCGCCATGCCCATAACTGTTGGAACAGCTACAACCAGCCGTCCCAACATCCGCATCTTGGATGCCACTGTGAGCATTCCCGGTGCCGTGAGCGCTTTGCTTACGCCTGCCAATGCGGCTATAAATGTAGCCCAGCCGACTCAGTTTAGTTGGTCTGCCCCCACCACTGGCGGCGTCCCCACCGGCTACAAACTGTATATCAAAGCAAATGACAACAATTTCACTGGAGTCTCTCCCATCGCTGTAACTGGCACGAGTCACTCGACCATGCTGAATTACAGCACTGAGTATTACTGGAAAGTCGTAGCCACAAACTCGGCTGGAGACTCCCCTGACAGTGCTGTCTGGAGCTTCACCACCAGAGATGATCCCACCAAGCCAATCCCCTATATTCAGGATTTCAATAGTGGTACTTCCTTGGCAGCGATTGACTGGACCGGTAATATGTCCATTACGTCCAATCACGGCACCAATGGCAGCAATGGCTTGTACCGCAATCTCTGGAGTTCCGCCACCAGTGCCAACGCCGAGACACCCATTGTGGGTCCCATGGCCACCAATAGCCAACTGATGTTTGACTATCGCTATGTGAATTACACAGGCTATCCCAATACCCCCCTCACCCTGGTTGCTGGCGACAAGCTGGAAATCCAGGTGGCACCAGCGGGTGGCACTTTCACCACCATCCATACCATTGATCAAAACAATCATGTCACCAGTACTGACTTTGCAAACGTGATTGTCCCCATCAATGGATATGCTGGTCAAACCATCCAAGTCAAATTCCTCGCCACTTGGGGCGCAGGTGACTACTATCTGGATATAGACAACGTCACTCTCCGCGAAACCCCTGCTGGTGGAGTGCTGGTTGTTAGCCCCAGCCCTGTGGCTATGGGAACCGGTTACGTGGGATTTAGCAAGACCCAACAAGTAGCCCTTACCAATACCGGTGTGGCTGCCCTTACTGTTAATAGCATCGCCTTGGCAAGCACTGTCAATTTCCAATTGCAAGACCTGCCCACCCTGCCTGTCACGATCAATCCTGGTGACCCGGCGGTCCCCTTCACCGTGGTCTTCACCCCCACCACTGCTGGTGAGCTTTCCACTCAGTTGTTGATTGGCGATACTCGTGCCAACAGCTCCATCAACGTCACGGGAACCGGTGTCCAGCCTTTGGAAGGCGAGATTTGCGAAAATCCCTACATCGTCACCCTGCCTTTGGTGGATTACGATGGAACAACCGAGGGATATGCCAACGACTATACCTCGGCAATGTTCACCGGACTGACCAGTGCCAGCTATGTAAGTGGCAAAGATTGGGTGGCAAAGATCACAGTTCCCACTCTGGGCAACCTGAATATCACCCTGGCTAATCAAACAGGAGCTCCAGCATACCAATACATGGGAATGTTTTTGGTAAACACCATCCCCAGCCTGGATACCCCAGCTGCGGTTTTGGCTCAGGCTTATGGAACAGCACCTTTCTCCATTGCCAACTACAACGCCACTCCTGGTGATTACTACTTGATAATTGATAACTGGCCTACCCCTGATAATATCTATTTCACCCTCAATATCAGTTTTGTTGAAGCCACCGATCCTCCCGGCCCGGCAACTCTGGTTGCCCCTGCTGATGAAGCCATCGGAGTGAGCGCAACACCCACCCTGTCTTGGACCAGCGGCGGCGGAGTGGTGGAAAAATACTACGTATCCTACGGTACGGTTAGTCCCTTCACCACAGTTCTGAATAACCATGATAACGGCACTGCCACCACTTACGCGATCACCTCACCCTTGAACTACGAAACTGAATACTGGTGGAAAGTGAGCCCCTGGAACTCCGTGGCAGGTTATGCCGAAAATCAGGCCACATGGACCTTCACCACCCTGGCAAACCCCACCATCTCCAGCTTCCCCTTCTTTGAAGGCTTTGAATCTGGCTACACCAATGGTGCATCAGTTCTGGGTAACTGGTCACAGCTCGTCGGTCCGGAATATGAGACCCAGTATTGGACTGCCAGCAACAACCAAACCACTTACAACCGCCCACCCCGCACCGGAAACTGGAATGCCACCCTAAGGTACAATGGTGAGTCCACCTTGGTGCGTCCCATCCAGTTGGAAGCCGGAACCGATTATCAGATCGAATTCTACGCCCGTCAGGATACAGATACTTCCACCGCAGCCAAGATACAGGCAAAGTTGGGCAACGCTCCCACTTTGGCGGCGCTTACCACTGAAATCACTCCTCAAACCGGTTTGGTTAGTGGTGATTACCAAAAGGTCAGCGGCACTTTCTCCGTTGATGTAGACGGTATCTATTACATCGGCATCCACGGTTGGCTTAATATCACTCCTTGGTATATCAGCATGGATGATATTGCGATCAGAGAAATGATCTCCGGTCCCCCCGCTACCCCCACCCTCACCTATCCTAATGATGTGGCAACCGATATGTCCGTTTACGGCTTCAACCTCACTTGGGAGCCTGACCTCGACAATGGCGGCTTGCCCACATACTACGCTGTCTTTATGTCTCAGGATGAAGAGACCATCTACGACGATCACTACTTTGAAGTGGATGATCCCTTCTTCAATCCTGTTACAGACAGCGAAGGCGCAATTGTGTTTGCCTATGAAGATCGCTGGTTTTGGACAGTGGTCGCCGGCAACCTTGATGGTGAAAGCGATCCCGCCACAGTCCGCAGCTTCCAGATCGAAGCAGACCCCGCCATCACCAGCTTCCCCTGGTGTGAAGGCTTTGAAGGCAATACCTTCCCGCCTGCCGGCTGGACTATGGTGGATGATGATGGTGACGGCGAAAACTGGTACCAGTTCTCGGTTGATCCCCACACCGGTAACTACAGTGCTACATCTGCCTCCTATATAAACTACGTTGGTGAGCTTTATCCTGATAACTGGCTCATCACTCCTCCCCTCGCAATTCCCGCTACCGGTGATTACATGGTGGAATACTACGTAGCCAGCCAGGATCCGGATTGGCCCGAAGAACACTATGGCTTCTACGTCTCCACCTCTGGACCCGCCATCGCAAACTTCACCATGTTAAGTCAGGAAACCTTGGAAGACGGCGATTGGCACCAACGCAGCAACCCATTGGCAAGCTATGCCGGACAGACCGTCCACTTTGCCTTCCGTCACTTCAACAGCACAGACAATTACATGATGAAGATAGACGATGTGTGCGTGCGCGAAATTCCGCAGGCTCCTATGCTCAGCATCACGCCCACGGAGTTTGATTTTGGCACCACTCACACCTTCACTCCCACCACTCCCAAGACCTTCACCCTGTCCAATATCGGTATTGGTACCATTGATGTTGGAGTGGGCGATATCTGGCTGACAGATGATATAGAAGGGAACTTTGTGCTGGACACCCAGGATCTGCCTGTGGAAATCAGCGGAACCGAACCTTATAACTTCACTGTGCAGTTTATCGCGCAGAGCGCAGGATTCAAATCTGCCACCCTCAATATCCAAGACAATATCACCCGTGCCATCCACACCGTCGCCCTTACAGGTGAAGCTGTGGAAGAACCCATCGCCAGCGTGATCATGCTGGAAGGTGAGCTCTACGGTGCGGATGCTGCCTACATCGATTGGGCAAGCATCTATGGAGACCCCACCCAAACCGGATATCTGCATTGGGACGATAGCCTCGATCGCGGTGCAGTAGGTGCAGGTGCAAACCAGTACCATGCTGCTGTGATGTTTGGTTCTGAAGTGATGGAACATACCGTTGGTCAAGTCTTGGACGGCGTGATGATCCATCTCAACGAAGAGCCCCAAACCGTGGATTATCTGAAGGTCTGGAGCGGAACGGATGCAGACATTGCCCCTGAAACCTTGCTTGCCACCGAGGCAGTGAGCGGACTTACCGTGGGCTGGAACTACATCCCCCTCACCACTCCCGTCCCCACCACGGGCATCGAAGCCCTCTGGGTGGGATACCACGTGAATGGTATTGCCGGCACTTTCCCCGGTTCCACAGACGGCCTCTATGGTGTTGACGGACGTGGCAACCTGGTGGAACTGGATGACGAATGGTTTACCCTGGAAGATGCCGGCATCGAAGGAAACTGGCTCATCCATGCTCACTTCACAGATGAAGCAAAGTATCTGACTTCCAGACGTACCCCAACCCTGACTCCCAAAACCACCCATGCCCAGGTTAAGAATCAGAAAGACATGCGCGACCTTCCCTTGGCAGCAATCCAAACCGTGGAAATGAATCGCGTATTGCGCGGATTCAACATCTTCCGCGATAACGTCCAAATCAATACCACTACCGTGGCAGCCTACTACTACACTGATGAAAACCTGGCACCCGGCACCTATTACTACTCTGTGCAATCCGTACACGACAGCACAAACGGTCCCATCTCATACGAAGTGCCGGTCACCATCCCCGAACCCCCTGCTCCATTTGCCCTGCCCTTCACAGAAGACTGGAGCGCTGGCATGGAAGAGAACTGGTGGACAGCCGGTGGTACAAACTGGAATATTGATAGCAGTACTGGAAATCCTGCCCCGTCGGCAAGATTCTACTGGTCACCCAGAGTATATGACTATAACATCCCGCTTACCAGCTATAGCTTCGATGCTACTGGGTTAAACACTGTCACTCTCAAATTCGACCTGTTCCTGAGCAACTACAGCCCTACTATTGAAAACAACATGGCTTGGGAAGTGTGGGATGGTAGCGTCTGGAACAGAATCGACGAACGCAGTTCTTTGAATGGCAGCTTTGGATGGACAACCCTTAGCTATAACATTTCGGAATATGCAGCCAACGGCGTATTCAAGATCCGCTTTGTGGCCGAGGGAGTGGACAGTTACCAAATCAATTACTGGTACATCGACAACATCAGTCTTTATTCCCTGCCTGAAAGCCTCGACCCCGTTACCGACCTCAGCGTAAGCAAGTCCGGATCAGACTTCATTCTGGATTGGACCGCAGTTGAGGGCGCACAGTGGTATGCCATTTACACATCGGATGATCCTTACACAGGGTTCACCTTTGCGTATCTGGTTGAAAGCGCAGGCGACCTCACGATTCCCGCATCCATGCTGGGATCAGACAAACTCTTCGTAAGAATCACTGCCGGTGCTGGTGACACACCTCCGCTTCCTGCGAAACGTAACTAATATCGGCAATTAAACATATAACATACATGCCCCCGGCATAGCGCTGGGGGCTTTTTTTGTGTCACGCAGATTGGAGAATAGATTAGGGATACACAGGATTATCCGGATAAAAAGGGGATTTTTAACGTTTTAGGGTTGTAGCGTTTTAGCGTTTCGCTGCGCGTCGGGAGAAAAACCAACTGACAACTCCAAACTCTATACTGACAACTCTCACAGTCTCCCCGTCTCTAAGTCACCCAGTCTCCAAGTCTCTCTGTATCAAAGTCTTCCAGTCTCATAGTCCCCCGTCCCCAGCGCGTCATTCTGAGCGATAGCGAGGAATCCAGCCCTTTGCGATAATGATTGTTCACCCGACCACCAGGCTTTGTAAACCACACCGCCCAAACCCGAACCGACACATCACTCCAAAGACTTGTCGCCTCCCGTCAGCGCTGCCGCTTGAAAAACAGCACTGGATCCTATCGCTGGCGCTCCAGGATGCCGCGTGGGCTCAGGGCTTCAGGCTGAAGGGCATGACCTTGTAGCGTTTCGCTGCGCATAACGCCCACACAACTGACAACTCCCAACTTTATACTGCCAATTTTTAAAGTCTCCCAGTCTTGCCACCTCGCTACAATCTATAATCCAAAATCAGCGTAATCGGCGTAATCAGCGTGAACCTTCCTCTTCCATTACCAACCGGAATTCCAGTTCCAGCCCATAATACATCCCCTCACCGCCATTCTCCGCTTTTTCCCCGCGCAAAACAAAATCCTCCAGTTTCACTTCCAAGGGTTCCCAGCGCCAGCCTTTGGGCGCGTTATCCAGGCTGTATTTCCCCACAAGGCTGCGCGGGTCATTGGGTCGGATGCCCTTGTTCAGCAGCAGGGTACTTTCTTCGCCGTCTTGATACACGAGCTGTTTTTGCGCGTCATCACAGCGCAGGGTCAGTTCAAAGGGATAGAGCCGGATGGGCTTGCCGGGAAAGGTTTTGCCCTCATATTCCGGCACGCCCCACCAGATGGGCCCGCTGCCTTCCGGGATGGGCAGGCTGATCAGCGCGCCGCTGCCGGGTTCGCCTTCGCGGGTAACCACCACGTTCAGAATATCGCCGATTTCCCATTCCTCGCCAAAATTGCCCAGTTGTGTTCTGGCCATCATATATCCGTTGCTATACGAAAAACCGAAGCCAGGGGTCTTGGCATCGCGGCTCACGCCATTCAGGGTGGCGGTCAAAGCCAGTCCCTCAAAATCTTCGGGCAGGTGATTGCCAGCGGCATCCTGCAGCAGGAAATACCAGCTTCTGGGCGTGGTGGTTTGAGCCACCAGCGTGGCAAGTGTCATCATCAGAATCAGGGCAATAATCGATCTTTTCATGGGGGGTTCCTTTTAAAATATCGTTTCATATTTTATATACCGCCCAGATTGGAAAACCTGCGGAAAATGTCAAGGAATTAGTTCACGCAGATTGGGGAATAGATTAGGGATACACAGGATTATCCGGATAAAAAAGGGGATTTGGCGTTGTAAGGTTTTAGCGTTTTAACGTTTTGGCGTTTCGCTGCGGGGCTGGGTGGTGATGTCTAAAGTCTGGCTGCATATAAAACCATTGTTGACACCAAGGCTTGGATCCTTCACTTCGTTCAGGATGACGCCTGGGGCAGAGCTTTCAAGTCAACCGACTCGGCACACCACCTCGCCATCTCGCCACCTGGCTATCTCGCCAACCCTGCCATTCTGGAGTGCCAGCGATAGAATCCAGCCCGGCTCTGTCATCCCGGAGCACCAGCGATAGAATCCAGTGGCATGGTAATTAAGAATGTCCTTCTGACCACCTGCCTGCGTCAATCACCGCCCAGCCCGAACCGAAGCGTCATCCTGAGCGCAGCGAAGGATCCAGGCCTTTATGGTAATAAATGTTCCTCCGACCACCAGACTCCCTAAACCACCTCCCAAACCCAGGATGACGCGTAAGCCCAGGGCTTTCACAGCAATCGACTTCGCCTTATTATAGAACGAGTCCCTTGTAAAAAACCACTCCTGACCCTAAACCTATATCTGCCTTATGTTTGCCTTTGAAACATAAGGGAGACATAAGGCGGCAAGCAAGGGAGCCCGCTAAATGTCTGCCAACTGGCTACTTGCCCCGGTCCGTCATTCTGAGCGGAGCGAAGAATCCAGCCCCGCCCCAGGGTGACGCATGGGCGCGGGTTTTCAGCTTGAAGGGCGAAGAGTGCTGGATTGTAAAAGTCTTTTTCCTTCCTTGGTCTGGATTTCTCCCTGCGGTCGAAATGACGGAGGGGCTTGGTTTGGGAGTGATTGTAACAGGTTTCCGTGTCTAAGACAGTCTTTTTCAATCTCCCTTTGTCTCCAATTCTCTCCCTCATTTTCCCCTAAATAAATCACCTTTTCATCCTCAGCATCATGTGCATCCCCAATCTATTAAAAATCTGCGTGACACCTCATCCGCGTCGCCTTCCCGCCGCCTGCCAGCTCCAGAGTAACCCCGCATTATCCGCCGAACATCCCCTGTCTTCATTGGGATGTTAGTGAGGCATGAACCAGTTACGCATGAGCCAGGGGCAAGGGGGGAGGTGGAGACTTGGAGACTGTTATCAGTCGTCAGTTGTCTAAAGCATAGTCTGGCTTGTGATTAGCGAAACCGGGAGGTCAGGGGAACATTCTTTAACACCAAGGGCTGGATCCTTCACTTCGTTCAGGATGACGCGTGGGGCAGGGGGGACTGGGAGACTACGAGACGGGGGGACTGTGAGACTGTGAGACTATGAGACTATGAGACTACGGGACGGGGAGACTGTGAGACTATGAGACGGGGAGACTGTGAGAGTTGTCAGTATAGAGTTTGGAGTTGTCAGTTGGTTTTTCCCCGACGCGCAGCGAAACGCTAAAACGTTAAAAATCCCTTTTTATCCTCAGCATCCTGTGCATCCCTAATCTATCAAAAAATCTGCGTAATCCGCGTGAAACATAACCATCAAACCAAAAAAAGCAAAAATTCTTCTTGACAGGAATTCCGCCTTTCCATAGAGTGGCAATCGTAAGAATTTACTACAAATTATAGTGTGTAATGTGCGATGAACAAAGAACTTTCAAGATCAAACCCGGCTCGCCAAACGGCGGGTTGGAAAGCGTTCAACGTCGGTTGGCCGGCCAAATGCACCGGCCGGTAAACCTTAACTAAATTTTATGACAATACCATTCTCTAATGGAGGAATGTTATGAAAAAACTTATATTTCCGCTTTTGCTGATGCTTGCCATCGGCATGCTCGCCGCGGTGGAGTCTGACCCCTCCAACGTGGTCGGATACGTTAAATATCCCTGCGCGGCAGGTAACAACACAATCGCCATCCCCATGGAGCAGGGCTTTGAAATGGCCACTGAAGTGGGTGAACACATTGGCGCAACCACGGTTGGCGCTTGGAACCCTGCTGATGAAGTCTGGGACACCATTAGTGCTTTCCCCTGGGGCGGCTGGGATGGGATAGACTTCACAGTTGCCACCGGCAAGCCTATGTTGATTAGTGTTGATGACGCTGTCGATTTCTACAGCATCGGCGATCTACCCGAACCCGCCACCTATGCCATGGTGGCAGGCAACAACGTCATCATGGTTCCCCTGAACAAGAGTGATTTAGACGCGGCCTCTTTGGTCGGCGAAGATATTCCCGCGACCACGGTTGGCATTTGGAATCCCGCTGATGAAGTATGGGATACAATTAGTGCTTTCCCTTGGGGCGGCTGGGACGGAGCTGACTTTCCTGTCGCCATTGGCGATCCGTTGCTTGTCAGTGTTGACGACGATGTAAACTGGCCAGGCGGCGCTGCCGCGCGTGGCACTTTCAATGTCAAATCTAAATAAAGGAGAAACACATGAAGAGAATATTACTTGCAGCCTTTATCCTTTCCTTGGCTGTCTTTGCTTCGGGCTACACTGCAAAACAAGTTAGCCAGCAGATCGTACTTGAATCCTTGGACATCATGGAATATGTTACAGCACCGGCAGGAACGCATGATTCCGACTGGTACCTTGAAGTTACAGACGGTATTGATGTTGCTTCAACAGCTACCCATGTTCCAGCTCGCATCAGAGTGGAAACAAAAATGGGGCCTGGCGGACTTGCTGCATGGGCTACGCTTGATATGCAAGCATTTCCGACAGTTGGACCGAGTGCTGGTTTGACACTTAACTACACTTTGACATATCTGCCGAATGAAGACCCCGAAACCAACACCTTTACATGGTCAAAAGTACTTCCCACTGGCACTGCTGCTGTTTGGTGGGCTATCCATAATGGTGAAGAACTCTATCTTCCCGAAAGCATTCTTGGCGGCGACTACACCCTTAATCTGACCACCGATCCTGCCGGTCACATCACCAGCCCGGCTCCCGTGGAAGATCCTGAAGATCTCTATGGCACCTACGCTCCCACCACCAGCCCTGAAGGCCCCGGCTACTGGGAACCTGAAGAGCTTGTGATCGATGCCGATACCCCTTGGGTTGAAGGTGAAGACGGAAACTATACTTACGACTTTGAATTCGTTTGGACGATTATTCCACCTACCTACACCCTTAATCTGAGCACCGATCCTGCCGGTCACATCACCAGCCCGGCTCCCACCACCGACGTGGAAGACCTCTATGGCACCTATGCCCCCAGCAGCAATCCTGAAGGACCAGGAGCATGGATTCCTACCAATATCGTGATTGATGCAAACACCGTTTGGGAAGACGATGGTGATGACTACAAGCTTGATGTGGTTTTCACTTGGGATCCAACCATATACGTTGACAACTACAGAGTGAAAGTTGTTACCAGCGACGACGCAGTACACGCCATTGCACTTGACGGTGTAGCCGTTGGTACCACTCCCTACACTGCAGAATATGTGCTCGACAAGGCAGAATTCTACGGCGTTTGGACAGTTACCGATGCTGAAGATTGCTGGTATACTCCCGTTGAAATCAGTGAAGACACCGTTTTCACCGAACTTCGCGGCAAAGGCGCCGATGGCAGAGCCACTATTAACAGATACTTCGAATATACCATCAACTTCCAGAGAAACGAATACCATGCCTTCACCGTGATGGTGATTGATGTTGAAACCGACGACCCCATTCCGAATGCCTCTGTTTATTTCCAGGGCGAAGATGACGATGATCCCATCCTGATGGGCACCACCAACAGCGAAGGTGCTTACACCGTTATTTGCCCCGGAAACTATCCTGGTGCTGGCACATGGACTGTCGCTCATCCCGATTACTGGCTGTGGATGCCCGATGCAATCTACTATCCCGAAGCCTTCCTGCTTGAAAATGACATGATCATTTTCACCGGTGAGAGCAACCGCACCTACACTCTGATTCTGACCACCAATCCTGAAGGTCACATCGAGAGCCCGGAACCCTCCACCGACGTGGAAGATCTCTGGGGCACCTACGCGCCCACCAGCGATCCTGAAGGTGATGGACATTGGGAACCCGAAAATCTTGTGATCGATGAAGACACCGAATGGATTGAAGACGAAGACGGAAACTTCCGCTTCGCAGTTGAATTCGTTTGGATTCCCAAAGATATCACTCCCGTCGAGCTGAGCAGCTTCACCGCCACCCTCAGCGGCGACTTCTTCGTGAACATCGCCTGGACCAGCCAGACCGAAACCCAGATGATGGGCTATCGCGTCTATCGCAACACCACCGCCGATCAAAGCAGCGCCATGATGATTGATAATCCCATGGTTCCTGCCACCAACAGCAGCGAAAGCCACACCTACAACGTGACTGATACCGATGTTATGATTGGCGAAACCTACTACTACTGGCTGGAAGCCGTTGAATACAACGCCAGCAACATCCACGGTCCCGTGAGCGTCACCGTCACCGGTAACGTTCCTCCCGTGCTTCCTGAAGTGACCACGATGAAAAATGCCTACCCCAACCCCTTCAAGGCTGGCAGCAGCACCAACATCGAAGTTGCCCTCAAAGCCGGCGAGTCCGGAACCCTCACCATCTACAACGTGATGGGCCAGGTTGTGAAGACCGTCAGCCTCACCGAAGGCAGCCACATGGTCTCCTGGAATGGTCGCGACGCCAAGGGTAGTGCCGTTGGTAGCGGTATCTATTTCTACAAGCTGAGCACCCCCAGCCTGAACCAGACCAAGAAGATGGTCATTGTGAAATAATTCACCAGTGATAACACACTGAATAACATAGCCCCGGCTTCGGTCGGGGCTTTTTTTTGGTTCACGCAGATTACGCTGATAACGCAGATTTTTTGATAGATTAGGGATGCACAGGATGATGAGGATGAAAAAGGATTACGTTTTAGGATTCAATAAAGTTGCTAACTAACTGCGGAATAGTGAGTCGGAACACCGGATTCATCCGGTCGTTGGTGCCAGATTCATCTGGCACAATGTTCTTCAGACCACCCAACTCCGCCCACCACAACCCAGCCCCACGCGTCATTCTGAGCGATAGCGAAGAATCCAGGCCTTGGCGTCAAAGAATGTTCCTCTGACTTCCCTGTTTCATTAATCATTAGCCAGACTATGCTTCTGGGAACTGATAACTGACAACTCTATACTGACGACTCTCACAGTCTCTCCGTCACACTGTCTCCCCGTCGCCCACTCACAATCATCCCAGCCCCACGCGTAATTCTGAGCGACAGCGAAGAATCCAGGCCTTGGCGTCATCAATGGTTTTATGAGCAACCAGGCTTTGCGCATCACCACCCAGCCCCGCGGAGAATTGTCATCCTGGAGCGAAGCGATAGGATCCAGTGACTGTTTTTCAAGCGCCGACGAAAGGCAGGAAGTGTTTGGAATGGTGGGCTGGCTTGGGTTTGGGTGGTGGTTGGCGAGGTGGAGAGGCCGGGAGACCACACGAGACGAGGAGACTATGAGACCGGGAGACTTGGAGACAGGGAACTGTGAGAGTCGGTGCTTTGTTCCCCCGACGCGCAGCGAAACGCCAAAACGCCAAAACCCTATAACGTGAAAAACCCCTTTTTCATCCTCAGCATCTCTAATCTATTTATAAAAAAAGCCCCGGCCGAAACCGGGGCATCTTGTATGAATCATTGCCCATTGGGCAAATCATCAGTCTGTGTTTAGGGCCTCAAGCCACGCAGTTTCAATTCATCCTCATAGTTGTTTTTCTCGATATCGAAATCCCGATTGGGTTCGCGGGAAACGGCATCCGTTGAGCCAACAACGTAGTAGAATTTCAAGGGATCGGGGGTCGAAATGGTATAAGAAGTTCCGCCGGATACGGTCTCAAGAAGTTCCCAGGGTCCTTCCGGAGCGTTGGCTTCATAGATCTTATACTGATAGGCGTAGGGGATATCCTCCCAGCTAACCTGTATAGTGTTTCCAACCACTTCGATGGCCACTTCCGGAGTGGGCAGGGTTTCGGGCACGTAGATGGGAGGACCAAAGAAGTCGTCCACATACATATACCAGTCGTAAGAGCCTCTGTAGCGAATGGCAAGATAGATGATGGCGTCGCCATAGCTATCCAGGTTATAGACTTTTTGGACGTAGGTGCCTTGATAGCCATCACCGGAATCTATCAGAGTGAAGGATTCCGGATTGGTATCAGTGGTGGAAATCAAGACTTCCCAGGCGTCTTCATAGGTGTCGCCGTAGGTTCTCATCCAGAAACTGATTTCATCGTTGGTGCTGGAAGTGACCTTGAGCGGAGGAGTAATCAGCCAGTCATCGTTTTGCAGACTGCTGGTTTCATATCTCACGTTTGCAGAACGGGTGCCCGTGTGGGGGTAGGAAGTGGTCACCTGCCAGCTTTGGGTTCCGCCATCGGCGTTGATTACAGTCCAATTGCCGGGGATTACGCCGCTTTCAAAGTCTTCCATCAGGATACCCTGAGGATAGACGGTTACTTCGTGGTTGGCGGTTTGGTTGTTGGCACTGTTCTGGTCTCCAGCCAAGGTCACTTTTCCATAGAGAGTCACTTCACCGAGGGCGGTGGGTGTCCAATTCAACTGGTGTTGAGCCGTGGCAAAGGATGCCAGCGGTTCGGTGACGTTCAGGGTGGCAAGCGGAGTGCCTGACGCCGTGGAATAGAGTCCTACAGTGTAGGCATTTTGCGTCTGTGAGCCAGCATTCTGCACTGTGATGGTGAATGTGCTTTCCTCATCGACAAAGCCGTGGAAGGGTCCGGAGATGGCAGTGGCTGCCATATCTGAAGACAACAGCTCTTCCAAGAGGACGGTATCCAGATAGAAGCTCTGATAGGTTGCGCCCGTGCCGTGTTGGAAGGCGATATATCTATCTGTGCCGGTATAAGTTGCAAAGGACACGCTGTGGGGCTCGAACGCTGCGGATACCGTGGGTGTGATGGTGGCGATCTCGGTGAAAACGCCGCTGGCATCGGGGGTATCCACGGTTCCAACCTTCAGGCTGTAGTTTGCGATGCTGCCAGCCCGCAATTGGAAGCTGAGCTTGATGCTGTTCATCGGCACCATCACTTCAGGTGTCACCAATCTCATTGTTTCCGTGGTGGTGTAGCTGTACATATACACGGAGTTTGAGGGTGTGTGAGAGTAGGTGCTGGAGGTGTTGAGCGAGGATGAAGTGTTGGTTTTGATGGGAGTCCAGCCTCTGGGGAAGTTCGGGGTGGTGACACCGTCGAAGTTCTGGGCGTGAGGCAGGCTGAGGATGCGGGGATCAGTTTCCGTGGTGAAGCTCCAGACGTTGATTGGATCCGTGGGAGGAACGCCGTCGCCATCCTTGGGAACCACACACCAGTAGTACTCTTGGCTGTAATCCAAGGCAGTGGTGATGGTATGGCTGTTGAGAGGATCGGTTTGATCGGTTACAATGCGGGCGGCACTGCTGAGGTTTGTAACAGCTTGTTGGTTGGTGCTCAGGTACAGGTCAAAGGAAGCGATCGTTCCGTGGTTTTCCCAGGACAGGGTGGGGAGAGCGTTTATATCCTCAGCTTCATCGGCGGGGTTGGGATTGGTCGCCGGCAAAGCGTAGGGCACGATCTCTTCGATGGTGATATCATCGAGGCTGATATACCAGGGGCTGCCATTTACCCAGCCTTGGATGCCCAGGTAGTATCTGCCGCTGTTTTCCACGGAAAACTCGGCATACATTTCTTGGTAATCGCCGTCGATGAGATTGGTTTGGGGCAGGATTTCGGTAGTCAGAGCTTCCAAGGTTCCCGCGTTGCCCAGAAGCACTTTCATGTATGCGTTTGCGGCAACACTTGTATTCTGACGGGCATAGAACCTGATGAAGTAATTGGTCCCGGCAGCCAGATCGATGGGACGCACCAGGGCGGATTGACCGCTATAATGCAGGAATGCGTTCCAGTTTCCGCTGCGGGGGCTGCGGTTATAGTCAGTAAGGGTATTATTGGCTGTCCAAGAATAGGTAGTATAAGTTGGACCTGTCAATTGCGTCCATGGCCGACCAACAATCTGGTTGTGGGTGTTCCCATTTTCAAAGCCTTCAAAGAAGGGCAGAGTGATAACAGGATCGTTTTCGATGGTGAACAGGCTGGTGCTGACTTCGGTTTCTCTGCCGTTTTTGTATGCGGAAACACCCCAGTTGTAGCGTTTGCCATATTCAAAAACCATGGGAAGGTTTTCATCGAGGACGGGGTTGAAGGAAGTGGATTCGGTTTCCCAAGCCAGATCGCCCAGTTGAGTTTCTTCGTCATCCCAGATATAGAGGATGAAGAGTTCGGCTGCTCCGCCATCTTCATTCGGAGTCCAGGTGAAGTTGAAGCCTTCCTTGGGCATATCGTTCAACTCGATGGGATAGGTGAGGATGGGAGGCTCGGCATTGTCGGCAAAGGTTTCGGTGATGGTGATATCATCCAGGCTGATATAATATGGGCTGCTATTCATCCAGCCTTGGATGCCAAGGTAGTAAATTCCGCTGGTTTGGACGGTGAATTGGCCAAAGAATCTTTGGTAGTCTCCGTTCACCAATCCTGCCTGAGGAATGATGGTGCGAGAGAGATCACCCAGGGCGGGTCCGGTGCCCAGCATCGCTTTCATCCAGGCGTTGGTTGCGGTTGCGCCATCCTGGCGGGCGTAGAATTCCAAGCTGTAGTCATATCCGGCTTGCAGTTCGATGGGACGTACCAGTGCGGATTGTGCACCCCATCCCAGATAGGCGTTCCAATCTCCAGTTCTGGGTGTGCGATTGTAAGTGGTTTCGGTGTTGTTTGCAGTCCAATACTTGGTCGTGTATTCCGGTCCGGTGAGCTGCGTCCATTTACCGGCAACTGTCTGAGCGTGGGTGTATCCGGTTTCAAAGCCTTCCGTGAAGGGGAAGACACGAATGGTGGGATCTTCCACGGTGGTGAAGCTGAAGACAGGGTTGTTTGTGGAATCACCGGTTTCATTGGTGGCTGCCACAGTCCAATAATACTGGGTGTTATAGTTGAGGTTGGTGGTCAGGGTATAATTCAGAGTTTCCACCGTTGTCACAAGATCGTTTTGGGTAAATGTGTCTGAAGTACCCACATACACTTTGTAAGCGTCGGCGAGACCGCCGGTGCTGGGAGCTGTCCAACTGAAGTTGGGTCTTACGGGCACATTTACAGCCTCATCGGCAGGGGTGAGCAAGGTCACGGGACCGGGAACCACGGCTGCTGCCTGCGGGCTCACCACAAGGTCAACGTAGATGCTGCCAGTGGTGGTATGGGTGGGGGCATAAAATGCCAGATAGTAGTTCCCACGGTTCAATTCGCCCAGAGGAATGGAAATGGGATACCAGACGTTGGCTTCGGCAAAGGTGATGTCGCTGCCAATCTGCTGCCAGTTTTCACGGTCCGCGGATTGTTGGATTTTGAGCACTTGGGAGCTGTTTGTCGCGCGGACGTAGAAATCCAGGGTGCTGCCTGTGCCAATCTGAAGCATGGGGGTGGAGATTCTGTAATCCAAGCTTGTGGAAGTGTAGGCATACATGCTTTTGGAGCCGTGCAGCGCAGTAGTGGAGTATGTCCAGTATGAGGTGCTGCTGGTGGTGCGCATCCAGCCTTGCGGCGGGAAGGTGGCACCTTCAAAGCTTTCCACCATCAGGTCGCTGGCATATACTTTCACATCCTTGGGTGCTGTGGCGTTATTGGCAGCTTCCTCGTCGTCTTCAAAATAGACTTCACCGTAAATCTGCATATCACCTGTGTTTTGTGGCGTCCACTGTAAAGCAACAGTGTTGCTGGCATCAACGGCGAGGGTGGTGGTGATGGTCTCAGATGCCAGGATGGCGTCATTTGCCGCATTCTTCAGATATACGGTGTAGCTATCGACGGGTTGTGCGCCATTGTTTTGAACGGTGACGTTGTAGGTGGTCTGTGTGCCCGCAATGGCATAGACATCACCAGTGATGGCGGAGGCGGCAAGATCGTAATCCACTGCCTCGGATACGGTGACGGTGTCGAAATAGAGATAATACTTGTTGGCATCGCTGTAGCCATGCCAGCCGAGGTAGTAAATACCTGTAGTAGAGGGGGTAATATAGGCTACGGCACGTTGATAGGTGGTATTTGTAATGCTGCCAAGGTCTATCACGGCGGTGCTCATATCTGCCACGGTGGGAGCGGTGCCCATCATTACCTTCATCTTTTCGGTATTAGTGGCACTATATGCACGGTAGTAGAATTCCAACTGATATGGCACTCCGCCGGTAAGGGATAAGGGAGGCGAGATGGCATAGTCATCCATGTCGTAGGAATAATTATACGTAATCCGCATGCTGTTGGGGGAGGTGTGGGCATCGCCTGCGTAGGTGACCCAGGTTTTGGCATCATCATTGGCATCGATGATGGTCCAGCCGCTGGGGATGGCAGGCGCGGTCACGGAGTCAAAGTTTTCCGTCCAGGGGAAGCTTAGAACTGTGGGATCATAACATTCTCCGCTCAAATCCACGGTGTAGGAATCCCGCAGTGAAAACGTGAATACCAGAGAGCCTTCGTAAGGACCTCCAGCCACGGTGGGGGTATAATTAACCGTGAAGTTTCTGGAGGCGCCGCTTGCCAAAGGAGTGGTATCAAACGTGCCTTGGGCAGAGTAGTAGGTTCCATTCACGGTGACGCTGGAGAAGGTGAGATCAACCACACCGGAGTTGGTGACGGTGAAAGTTTTGGACTTGGTGGTATTGATGATCTGAGGTCCAAAATCCCAGGAGGTCACATCTGGAGTGATGTCAAACACGGCACCGGCAGGGGTTTCGCGGAGAGTGACGTTGTCTATATCCAGATAGTAGTCAGCAGCACCCCAAGTGGCGAGGAATTTGACTTGGATGGTTTGACCAGCATATCCACTGATGGGGACAATGACGTTTGCAAAGTTAGTACTGGTGACGTGATTGTTTTGATCAATGGTATGGATGGTGGTGAAAGTGCCACCCGCGGGTGCGACCTGGATTTCCAGTTTATCACCAGCAGTGAGGGTGAGGGGGTTACTGGGATAGCTTGTGTAATTCACATAGCGATAGTCAAACATCAGTTGGCTATCAGTGGCCATGGGACCCACGATTGGGGTCTCGGCGTTGGCACTGGTGGCGGAACTCCAGAGGTTGCGGTATAAGCCATTGCTGCCATTTGTGCCGTGATTTGCCATAATGGACATATTACCTGTCCAGTCAATCGCAGACAGGGTGGTGCCGCTATTGAAATCCTGGGTATAGGGGATTGGCTTGACGGGGTCTTCCCTGGTGGTGAAGCTCCAGGTGGGACAGTTTTCGTATCCTGCATCGCCGAAAGCGTTATGGGGCACGATTTTCCAGTAATAAGTGGTTTCATAAGCCAAGGTTCCCGGAGACCAGGTTGTGGTGGTCTGGGCGGTATGGCTCACGTTGGGGTAGCCATCAGCGGGAAGAGTTTGCCCAAAATACACATCATATCCGGTGGGTACTCCGCCGCCTGCGTTCCAGCTAAGGCTGGTGGTGATGGCGATATTGGTGCCTTGATTGGCAGGGCTCACCAAGGTGGCAGGAAAAGGCGGATTGGTGTCTGTGATCCCCACCAAGGTGATGTTGGGGCGGAGGGAATTGACGGTTCCGTTAGTAGTAGGCGGGTTGTTATCAGCATTCCAATATTGATGTCTGTTGGTTGTGGCAGTGCTGGAAGTGTAGCGGAATTCCGCGTAATTGCCATAACCTGCACCTGTGCCACCATAGTTTGTTTCACACAGCACCAATAAGTTGCCGTCGTTTTGGTAGTCGTAGGAGAAGTCATCAATATCAATCTGATGCCAACCAATTGTATTGAACTGGAGGGTGCCGTCAAAAATGGGAGTGAGCCCGTTGATCATGCTGTCCCAGGTCGCTGCGGTTAACGTTGTATTGGAGGTGGTGGTCAGATAAATCTTTGTAGGCACATCTGTTGTTTTGTTAATACCCACATACCATTCGAGGTGAGTGATTGTGCCTGTGGCATTGATTTCGCTGGCGGTATAAATAGAAGCGGACCTTTCATATCCCCAATAAGGCGACAAGGGCTGTCTCTGAGTACTGGTTCCGGTTCCAATGATCACGTCAGCGTATATGCCCACTATGAGGACAAATGCCAGGGCAAGTAGTATTAATTTCTTCATATTAAGATCTCCTTACTCTAGTAAAAGAGGTGGGTGAAGAATTGTTTTAACGTGGGGCTGGTCTCAGCCTATTTGGTTCTCCTTTTTGGCTGTTACGGGCCCGGTTTGATTTTGAGGGTTGAGATTTTTGGGAAAAAGGCGCGGATTGAGCTTGGACGTGGTCTGCGTGTTTCATGTGCGATGATGTTTGGCAAAACGCCACAGGCGGCAAAACGCGTGCTTTTTTGTGGTGGGGAAAAGTGTGGGGCTAAGTTGTGAAAATTGCGGGCGCTTCTGTTTGCATTTCTCCCCTGGGCTTTTGGAGCCGAAGAGAAAAAAAAAGCAAAGCTTTTAGCTCTTGGTTTCATTGACATTTATCCTTTGCGCGCCCGCGCTTTTGAAAAGGGTCAACATTTCCTTCTGCGGCTCTTTACTCCACTGCAGGTCAAGTAGATAGACTTTGTATGGAAGCCACAACTAAGGTGCAATTGACATATTTTGGATTGTCAAATTTTTGTCAAGCAAAATGCTTTTGAGACGGCTGGGGGCGAGGTGGTTCACGCAGATTACGCTGAAAACGCAGATTTTTTAATAGATTAGGGATACACAGGATGCTGTGGATGCAAAAGGGATTGGAGTGGAGGCGAGATGGCGAGGTGGTGTTCCGAGTCGGTTGACCTGAAAGCTCTGCCCCAGGCGTCATCTTGGCGCGCCGGAATGACAGGGTTGGGGCAAGTAACCAGTTGACATACCTTTAGCGCGCCTTCTTGCTTGCCGCCTTATGTATTCCTTATGTTTCAAAGGCAAACATAAGGCACATATAGGTTTAGCATCATTGGTGTTTTTTACAAGGGACTCGTTCTATAAATATGGTGAGATGGTCAGATGGAGAGGCGAGGAGTCGGTGTAAGTTGGCAGTATAGAGTTGTGAGTTGTCAGTTATCCAAGGCTTAGTCTGGCTTATGATTAGCAAAACCGGGTGGTCGGAGGAACTTTTTTTACTACCCAGGGCTGGATTCTTCACTTCGTTCAGAATGACGCGTCGGCTTGAGTTTGGTGGTGATGTGTAAAGCCTGGCTGCTCATAAACCATTGTTGACATTAAGGTCTGAATCCTTCACTTCGTTCAGGATGAGGGTCTGGCGCTACCTCGCCATCTGGTCGTCTCGCCACCTCACCAAAACCAACCCCTTTTTTTAATCTTCATCATCATGTGCATCACTAATCCATTCATATAAAATCGCTACGAAGCCAAATCCCTTGACACAACAGCGCCCTTCAAAAATCATAGCTTATCATAGTAAATTCAAAAGGAGCGTCCATGGCCCGGCTGGATCAAGCCCTTGATAAATTAGAGAGTTACGCGCGGGATATGCGGATTTTTTCCCCCGGCGCGAAGCTTTTGCTTTGCGTTTCCGGGGGGGCGGATTCGATGGCGCTGCTACTTTTATTTACACGGCTTCTTTCCCGCATTCGGCTCACACTTTTGGTGGTACACGTGAATCATCAATTGCGCGGTCCATCCAGCCACGCCGATGAAGACCTGGTGCGCGAACAATGCCAGGAATTGGGGGTTCCCCTGATTGTGCGCAAGATTCGCGTTGCCCAGGGTGCTGGCTTGGAAAACCGGGCGCGGCAACAGCGCTTTGAGGTTTTTGAGGAGATTCTCAGCGCCTACCGCTTTGATCTCATCGTGACCGGTCACCATCTGAACGACCAAAGTGAGACCATGCTGCTGAACCTGGCGCGCGGCGCGGGTTTGAGCGGCCTGGCCGGTATCCGGCCCCTGGCTGGAAACGTGGCGCATCCTTTGCTTTGCTTTGAAAAACAGGAATTAATCCAGATTTTGGAAGAGGAAAAAATGCCCTGGCGCGAGGACGCCAGCAACGAAGACCAGAGCTTAAAACGAAACTGGGTGCGGCACAGCCTGATCCCGCTTTTGGAGACGGAGCTGAACCCCCGCCTGGGCAGCAGCCTGGGACTTCAGGCACGCATCTTCGCCGAGGCGGAGGAAATGCTTTTGAAGCGTGCCCAGCAATTGATGAAGAAGGTGGCGCTGGAGCAGGAACCGGAACGGATAACGCTTTCGCTGCCGGAGTTTGAGCGCTGCAGCCGTCTGGAGCGCTGGTATATCCTGCGCGAATTCACCAGCCAGCTCAGCGGCAGTGAACGGGACTTTTTTTCCTATAACTTCCAGGAACTGATGAACTTGCTGGATTCTCAAGGCTCCAAATATGTGCCCCTGGGGCGCGGTTTGAGGGCGGTGAAGGTTTACGACCGCCTGATTTTGGAGCCAGACGAGGAGCCGGAGCCCGTGCCGGAAGAACTGAGCATCGGCGAAGACCGTTCCCGCGCTGTTTGGGGGGATTACCGCTTCAGCTTCAAGCTGTTGAAGGTTTTGCCCGCGCAGCCTGAGGAAGACCCTCTGCGGGTGTTTCTGGATGCCGATAAAATCAGCTTTCCGCTGCAAATCCGGGCACGCCGTCCGGGAGACCGTTTCCAGCCGCTGGGCATGGACGGACAAGTGAAGCTGAAAAACTTTTTTATAAATGTGAAGCTGCCCCGCTTTGAGCGCGACAGGGTTCCCATCTTCGACGATGGGGATAAAATTGTGTGGGTGACAGGCCTGCGGGTGGACGCCCGCGCGGCATTGGACCCGGACAGCTCACGATTTTTGTTGATTAGCGCGGAAAACATGAAGGCGCGCCCCAAAAGGGCTGCCAGCCGCGTGGAAGCCAGGAGAATGAAATGAACAGTATGAACCTCGACCTCTCGGCAGTATTGCTGGACGAACACCGCATCCAAGCCCGGGTGCGGGAAATCGGCACGCAGATTGCCCAGGAATATAAAGATTCGGTGCCGGTTTTAATCGGCATCATGAAAGGCGGCTTCGTGTTTTTAGCCGACCTCTGCCGCAGCATTACGATTCCGCTGGAGATTGACTTTATGGCAATATCCAGCTATAACGGCGCCAGCAGCACGGGAGCAGTGAAAATCCGCAAAGACATCGACACAAACATCGCCGGCCGCCACGTTATCGTTGTGGAAGACATCGTGGATTCCGGGTTGTCGCTGCAATATATCCGCGAATATCTGCAAAACCATGGCCCCGCCAGCCTGAAGGTTTGCGTTTTGCTGGACAAACCCCGTGCCCACAAGATGGAAACAAGTTTCGACTATGTGGGCTTCCAGATTGATAATGATTTTGTGGTGGGCTATGGGCTGGACTATCAAAACCGGTATCGGAACCTTCCCTATATCGGCATCCTGAAAGAAGAGATTTATTCATGAAAAAGATACAATTTATCGTGGCGGCGCTGCTTTTTGCAGGCAGCCTGGCCGCCGGTAGCCTGGGCGTGACCAACCAACCCGCGCCCCTGCAAAGCGTTCCGGTGGGACCGGCACAGGAGTTTTCCCAGCTTCTGATGTGGTTCATCATCGCCCTGCTGGCCATCACCGTAATCAGTTTGGTGCGTACGATTATTTTGAGACGCAAAAACCGTAGAAACGGAAACAATCCGCCTCCACAACCACCACGGCGTCCGGGAATGCCGCCTCAGGGCGGGCCTCAACTCCCCGCCAAACCGGGGATTTCCTGGACCTTCGTAATCGTGCTCTTGATTTTGGGCAGCCTGATGGTGTTCAGTTGGTTTGGCGGACATGAACAGATGAGCGAGGCGAAATATTCGCAGTTCACAGCGGCTTTGCGCGCGGGCAAGGTGAAGCAGGTCACCATGATGGAGCAGGATCTGCAGTATGAGACCAAGGACGGCAAAAAATTTCATACCCTGTTGCCACCGGTGAACGATCCGGAATTGATGGAATTGATTCGCGATCAACGGGTTGAACTGATCACCAAAAAGCCTTCGCGCTGGCTGGGGATTTTGAGCTATATTTTCCCGCTGATTTTGGTGATTGGTTTTTGGTGGTTTTTGATGCGGGGAATGGGTAATCAGAACGCCAAAGCCTTCAGTTTTGGCAAGAGCCGGGCACGCAAACACGAGGGCGACCGCAGCAAGGTGACCTTCAAAGACGTGGCGGGCGTGGATGAAGCCAAGGAAGAGCTGCAGGAGATTGTTGAATTTTTAAAAGACCCCAAAAAATTCCAGCGCTTGGGCGGACGCATCCCGCGGGGAGTGTTGCTGGTGGGACGCCCCGGCACGGGGAAAACGCTGTTGGCAAAAGCGGTTTCCGGCGAGGCGAAGGTTCCCTTTTACAGCATCAGCGGCTCGGACTTTGTGGAAATGTTTGTGGGCGTGGGTGCCGCGCGCGTGCGTGACCTTTTTGAGCAGGCTAAGAAAAACTCGCCCTGCATCACTTTTATCGACGAGATTGACGCCGTGGGCAGACACCGCGGCACCGGTCTGGGCGGTGGACACGACGAGCGCGAACAAACCCTGAACCAGCTTTTGGTGGAAATGGACGGATTCGAGCCAAACGAAGCGGTGATCATCATTGCCGCCACCAACCGTCCGGATATTTTGGACCCCGCGCTGTTGCGACCGGGACGTTTTGACCGTCAGGTGACGGTTGATTTGCCCGACATCAAGGGACGCACCGAAATCCTGAAGGTGCACGCCGCGAAAGTGCCTCTGGGCGAAGATGTGAGCCTGGAGCTGATAGCACGTGGAACGCCGGGATTCAGCGGGGCGGATTTGGCAAATATCGTGAACGAAGCCGCCTTGATTGCCGCCCGTCACAACAAGCAAAATATCAATATGAGCGATTTTGAAGAGGCGAAGGATAAATTGATTCTGGGCAAGGAAAAGAAGAGCCGCGTGATTCCAGAGGAAGACAAACGCCGTACCGCCATCCACGAAATCGGGCATGTGCTCACTTCCGTTTTTCAGGAAAAGACCGAGCCGGTGCACAAGGTTTCCATCATCCCGCGCGGTTTTGCCGCTGGCGCCACTCACTTTTTGCTGTCGGACAAAACAAATTATTCGCGCAGCTATCTGGAACAGATGATGACCGGAACCCTGGGCGGACGCGCAGCGGAAGAGATTGTCTACAATGAATTTACCACCGGAGCGGGCAACGACCTGGAGCGGGTGACCGACATCGCCAAAAAAATGGTCTGTTCCTGGGGCATGAGCGAAGCTTTCGGACCCATGACCGTGGGCAAGGATCACGGTGAAGTGTATCTGGGCAAAGAACTTATCGGCCGCGATACCCATAGCAACGAGACCGCCCAGCTCATCGACAGCGAAGTGCGGGGCTTCATCAGCCGCGCCTACGATCGGGCACTGCAGATTTTGCGCAAACATCGCGGACTTCTGGAAAGCTTGGCAGAGGAGCTTTTTGAAAAAGAAACCCTGGGCACGGATGAGATTTTTGAATTCATCCTGGCTGCAGTGGACGACGATGACCGACAGCACATTCAGCAAAAACTTGCCAAGGCGCGGGAAATGCGTTTTGGACACAGCGAAAGCCAGGAAGAGGAAGCCGACAGTTGATGAGCGCTCCAGCCCCAAACCCAACAAAACTGAAGCCCTGGCTGCATCTGGGTGGCAAAAATCCGGAATTTCACGCGCTGTTGCGGGAAGGGAAGGATTTTTGTGTGGAAGGCAAAAAGATAGCGCTTTCCAGCCTGGTGATTGCCCAACAGGTTCACGACGACGGGGTGCATGTTTGCAAGGCTGAAGACAGCGGCGCTGGAATCACCCAGCCGAAAATTGCCGGAGCGGACGCGCTGATCACAACCATCCCCGGGCAATATCTTTTGATTCGAACCGCGGATTGTTACCCCATCCTGTTGGAAGATAAACAGGGTCGGGTAGTTGCCGCAATCCACAGCGGCCGCGAAGGCACCCGGTTGAACATTGTTGGCAAAACCATCCGTGTTTTGAGCGAAGAATTTGGCATCCAACCCGTCGAGCTGTGGGCTCACGTGGGCGCCGGCATCTGCGCGCAACACTATCAGGTGGACGAAACCACCTGGCAACACTTTCGCCAAAGCCAGCCACTGCCGTGTTTATGCAATCCCGAAGATGGCAGCCGCGTGATTGACCTGCGCGTGGCGGTTTTTCGCCAGCTTATCGAAGCAGGTTTGCCCTTTTACAATATCGAACAGGATTTTGCCTGTACCCTTGAATCTTCGAACCACCATTCGCATCGCCGCGACGGCGGCCCCCAAAGACAGATAAACTTAATCGGACTTGAATATGAGCAAGATCCTCAGGAACCGAGCCGGGAATATCCGGCTGGAACTGCGTGAAGACCGTCTTTCCGCCTGGCTGACCATCAGCGGCGAAAAAAGGCTGACCGACGAACAGGACATCCTGGACCTGATCGGGGAAGCGGGTATCCGCACCGGATTTGAAGAAGCCGCGCGTTATATGCGCAAACACGGCTTGGAAAAAGATTTTGACGTGGCTTTCCCCATCGCCATGAGCCGGCGCGTGAAGGGTGAAAGCAAGCTGAACTACTTTTTTGACCTGAAGGAAGCGAAAGATTTCAGCGGAAAAGTGGATGTCACAGAGTTGGAGGGGCTCACCTGCATTGAGGCAGGCACAGTGGTGGCAGATTATGGCGGAAATATCTTCGAACGCCAGGGCTCCATCTACGACATCTATGGCGAAATGCTGCAGGATGAGGATTTTGACATGGAATCCGCAGGGCAGGTGGCGGGTGAAAATGTGGTTTTCCAACCCGAAAAACGTCAATTCATTGCCGAGGGCAGAGGATTTATCAGCGTGGACGAAACCGGACGTATCTCCGTTTTGAAACGTTTGATTTTGGATGAACTGCCCACGCAAGCCGGTGTTGAGATCAGATGTCCAGCGGATTTGGAGATTCTCGGCACGGTACACATGCAAAAACTGCGCGTGGCGGGAGACCTGATCGTACGTGGGGATATTTCCCACAGTGCGCTGCATTGCCTGGGCAGTTTAAAAGTTGAGGGCGACATCGTGGATTGTCGTGAGCCCGGGCTGAACGTGGAGGGAAACCTGGTATGCCGGGATATTCGCTCTTCGCGGGTGCTTTGTGGCGGCGGATTGCGTTTTGAGGATCTCATCAGCGGCAGCGAAGTGGTCGTCGGCGGCAGCATCTTTAGCGAAAACGGCAGCATCCGCGGTGGTCACAGCGAATGTGGCGGCAGTTTGGACGTTTTTAACCTGGGCGAGCCCCAGGGCGGGGAAACCGAGGTGGAACTTAGCATCGGGCCCTACCACAAAGCACTTCTGATGCAGATGACCAAAGAGCTGGTTCGCCTGCGTGAAATGGGGGACAGCGAAGCCAGCCAGGAATTGAGTGCGCGGGTGAAAGCCCGTGAGGAAGCGCTGGACGCGGAACTGAACCGATTTTTAACCCGCCCCAAGGCGGAAAAGTATTTTTTGAGGGCGCGCGGAACAGCGTATCCGCCTTTGGAGGCAAGGGTTTTAAAATATGAATATAGCATCCGGGAGCCCAAACAGGGCCTCGAGATCTGGGAAAAAGATTAAAGGAAAAAACACAATGAAACGAATTTTCGCGGCAATGCTGATTCTGATTACTGCGACGGCTTGGGCATTGGAACCACGCTTCCCAACCGACCCCGCCGTCTCGCCTGATGGCAGCGAGATCTGTTTTGTTTACGACGGAGAGCTGTGGCGCGTGCCCTGGAACGGCGGAACCGCCATCCGGCTCACCGCCACACAAGAAGACGAGTTTGGCCCACAGTGGTCTCCCGATGGCAAAACCATTGCCTTCAATTCGAACCGTGGCAGGGGCAGTTTTGTGTATCTGATGCCCGCTGAAGGTGGCGAGGCGTGCGCGGTTTTTGAGGAAAGCTACATGCTTTGCGATTGGTTCGCGGACGGACAGGCGCTTTTGGTGACGCGCTACAATCCGGGTTTTGGCTCATCATTTTATAAAATGCCCTTGGATGGCAGCAGGCCTGTGCTTTTGGCGGAAATCGGTGATAGATTTGCCAGCCTTTCACCGGATAATAAAAAGATTGTGTTCAACCGCCGTGGCGATCCCCATCGTGAGGCCTACCGCGGCAGCACCGCCGGCGAACTTTGGGAAATTGACATCGACACAAAGAGCTATACCAGGCTGACCTTTACGGACTTCACGGAGCGCTATCCGCGGCATTCCCACATCGGGGACAGGCTCTATTTTTGCGCTTCGGATGGACAGCGTTTCCAGATTTACAGTGCCGACGACATGGATTTTTCCAAACCCAGACAGTTGACGGATTTCCCGCAGTGGTCTGCCCGGGATATAAATATCGCGCGCCAAAACGACCGCATGGCGTTTGAGATGTTCCACGAAATTTGGACTTGGGAACCCGAGCGCGGCGCGGCGAAACTGGAAGTGAGGATTGGTGAAGACCAATGGCGGCGCGACCTGCAAACAGAAAACGTGAAGGATGCCATCGAGGCTTTCGCGGTTTCGGGAGACGACCTGCTGGTGGGCTTCAAATACAAATATGACGCTTTTTTCATGCCCCGCAAGGGGGGTGAAGTGCTGCCGGTGGGGACGGATCTCACCGCCATCGGTGCCATGGAATTCTTGGAAGATGGGCGCAGCCTGGCTCTGAGAATGATGGACGGAGGCATCGGCAGGCTTTTCAGCGTGAAATGTGAAGAGGGCGCCAAACCACAACGCATGGAATGGTTCGGCGCGGACAGCCTGGACGTGGATCGTTTTTACCGGGATGAAGCTTCCGGGAAATGGGTGCTGTTTTATGGCGATAAACTCCAGAGCGGACGCATCGCCGTGGGCGGTCCCGGACTGAAAGACCTGAAGCCCATCAACAATAACCGCGCTTCCATTGGCGATTTTGCCATCAATTCCACCGGGGAATATGCCGTTTTTGCCACCACCCGTGAAGATATCTGGATGCGTGAACTTTGGCTGCACGATTTTGCCAGCGGTGAAAACCTGAAGCTGATGAACGACGATATGTGGATTAACTCCCTGGCTTGGACACCGGATAACCGTTCCATCCTGATTGGCAGGGGCGGGGATATCTTCAGGCTGGATCTGGCACCCAGAGATGAATTTGAATTTGAGATTGACAATTGGGACGAGATTCTGAACCCTTCCGAGGAGGAAAACGCGGAGGATGTGGATATGGAAATTGAGATCGACATCTCCGAGACAAATGAAGACGAGCCCCAGGAAAAACCGGCGCTTCCACTGAATATCGTTTGGGAAGGTTTGGAAAAACGACTGTATCCCATTTTGGAGGAAAGCGAGCGCAGCCTGAGCGTGGAACGCGCCATCGACGACAGCACTTTTTATTATTATGCTTGGGGCAGCGGTGATGACCCTGGCATCAAGCTGAAAAAAGCCAATATCCAGGGTGAAAACGTGAAGGACGTGCACGACCTGGGAAAAAAAGCGAAAAGCCCCCGCCGCGTGGGAGACAAGCTTTACTGGCTGAACGACGGCAAAATCAGTTGGTTCCATCTGGAAAAACGCAACAAGGGTGAAGTGGGCGCCAGCTTCAAATATGAATACAGCCTCAGCAAGCTGAACACCCGCGTTTTCGAACAGGTTTGGGGTGCTTTTGGCCTCAATTTTTATGATCCGAACATGCATGGCCAGGATTGGGACGCGCTTTACGAGCTCTACCACCCCTTTGCCGAAAAAGCACGCAATATCAGCGATATTGCCTCCATCGTGAACGAAATGATTGGCGACGTTGACGCCTCCCACACAGGTTTTTATCCCCGTCGCGAAGGGAGCATGAAATATGAATCCCCGGCCTATCTGCCCTTGGAATTCAACTGGCAAAAGCAGCTTGAGGAAGGCTTGGAAGTGAGATTGGTTTATCCAAATTCATCTCTTTTTGGCTATTATGGCATCAAAACCGGGGATATTGTGACCGCCATCGACGGCGAGAAAATCATGGCCAACACTCCGCTGGATAAGCTTTTGTTGGGCAAGGAAGGCAGCCGTATCAACCTCGAATATCTTAGCGATGGCGAGGAAAAACAGGCCACGCTCACAGGCTTGGGATGGGACGAAATCCGCGCCCTGCGCTATGACTATGAAACGGCATTGAGCCAAAAAAAGGTGGATGAACTCACCCAGGGACGCGTGGGCTATATCCACATCCCCAGCATGGGCAGCGAGGACTATAATAATTTTTACCGTGATCTTTTCCGCGACAACGTGGACAAGGAAGCCCTCATCATCGATGTTCGTGGCAACACGGGCGGCCATATCCACGACCAAATCATCAACCTTCTGAACCGCCAGCCCTATGCCTGGTCCACTTCCCGGCGCTACAGCGGCATCCAAAATCTGGAGCCCAGGCGGGTTTGGACCCGTCCCAGCATCGTGCTGGTGGATGAAGGCTCTTTTTCCGATGGCGAGATTTTCCCCACCGTCTATCAGGAATTGGGCTTGGGAAAGGTGGTGGGACAGCCTTCCAGCGGCTCCGTGATTGGAACCTGGCAATATCGCCTTTTGGATGGTTCGTCCATGCGCATGCCTGGCTCCGGCTGGTATAAACTGGACGGCACAAACATGGAAGGAACCGGTGTGCGACCCGATATTTTGGTGGAAATCACCCCCGAAGACCTGATTTCCGGCAACGATACCCAGCTTTTGCGCGCCGTGGAAGAAATTCTGAAGGAACTGCCCTGAGGTTTTTTAAATGAAGATTGGAGCAACAAATGCCGGCAGATGAAGATTTGCGAAAACTGATTCTGAGGGCGGAAGCGCTGATGAGAACAAACTGGCTGCACGCGGCTCAATTGCTGATGCAGGCGGTGGAGGAAAACCCCAACGATCCGAGGCCGCTGATTGCCCTGGGGGATTTCTATCAAAAACGTCAGCTTTACGACAAAGCTGTGCGCTGCTTCCAATCGGCATTGAAGCTGGATCCAAACGATAATCAGCTCAAACTGGTCATCGGCAACACTTTTTTTGCCCAGGGCGAATATCAATTGGCCATTGTGTATTACGACAAAATCAGCCAGCCCAGCACAGACGTTCGCTACAACAAGGCATTGGCGCTTGCCTATTTGGGAAAACACCGCGAAAGCATTGCCATTATGCGGGAATTGATGAGCGTGATAGACAACAATCCCTTCATCTATTTCCTTTTAATCGAACAGCTTTTCCGGGTGGGAGATTTCGAAGCCGCTCAGCTCTGCATCGCCAAAGCCGAGGCGAGAATCGGATCTCATCAACACCTGCTTTTGCTGAAAGCGCTCAGCTTTGCCCATTTCAAAAACTGGCTGATGGCACTGAACGCGTTTATGGCTTACGACCGCCCGGGAAACAGAATGCAGACCGAACACAGGCTGGTGTATGCGGATTGCGCCGTCAGAAGCGGAATGCCCGGCTTGGGAATCTCTGTTTTGGAGCGGGCTGTGGTGGATAATCCATATTCCATCGGGGTTTACGAAGACTTGGTGCGCCTGCTGTTGCGTGAAAAAGATCATGTGAAAGCGCGTAAATACCTCAAACAGGCAAAGCGCTTTTTTCCGCTGTTGAGCCCGATGCTGCAACTGCTGCAGGGACGCCTGGGCAGGATTGAGGAACAATGATGGCGCTGCACAGGCTAATCGCGCCGCTGAAAAACTATGCCTGGGGTTCGCCGGAATTCATTCCCCATCTTTTGGGAAAAACGCCAGATTCGGGACTGCCTGTGGCAGAAATGTGGCTGGGAGCCCATCCCAGCGCATCCAGCATTTTGGCTGAAAACGGGCGCAGCCTGCGCGAACTGATTGCTTCAGATCCCGATCGCACCCTGGGACGCGGCGTCGCTCTGGCACAGGGAGAGCTTCCCTTCCTGCTGAAGGTTTTGGCGGCGGCAGAACCACTTTCCCTGCAGGCTCATCCCAGTGCGGCTCAAGCCAAGCTGGGCTTCGAGCGCGAGAACAGCCTGGCGCTGCCTCTGGATTCGCCGCTGAGGAACTATCGCGATCCTCTGCCAAAGCCGGAATTGCTCTGCGCTCTCACGCCCTTCAAGGCCATCTGCGGTTTTCGTCCCGCGGATGAGATTGCCAAAAACCTCAAGGATGCCGGTGTTTCGGGGTTTTTACGCAAATATGATGTGTTTGAGCTCCATCCCAATCCGCGCACTTTCGCCGATTTGTCAATGGAACTCTTGAATTTGGGGCAGGATACGTTGTCAAAGGCTTTGGCAGCCTTGGATGAAGCCCTGCCAGGAAATGTTCTCGATCCCGAGATTCGGGATTGCATTTTGGGGCTCAAACGTCACCATCCGGGAGACCGGGGTCTGCTGGCACCGTTGTATTTGAATATTTTCCAGCTCGAGCCCGGTGAGGCGCTGTTTTTGGAAGCGGGCGTGTTGCACGCTTACCTGGAAGGCGCGGGCATCGAAATTATGGGAAATTCAGACAATGTTTTGCGCGGTGGACTGAGCCCCAAACACATCGACAGCCTGGAACTGGCGCGTGTTTTGGATTTCAGACCGTATCCGGGTGGAATTTTGAAGCCTGAAAACATCGGCTCCGGCCTGGAGGCCTATCGCACTCCCGCGCGGGAATTTGAACTGCGACATTTGCGCTTGGATGGCTGTGGCGTCGTTTTGAAATTAAACGAAGCTCCGCTGATACTTTTATGTGAGGATGGAAACGTCAGTCTGAAGGCAGCGGGGGAGAGCCTGAGCCTCAAAAAGGGCGAAAGTGCCTTCGTGAGCGCGGAACCGGAAAGGCTGGAACTGGAGGGAGTGGGGAAGCTTTGGCTGGCGACTTTGCCGCTGTTGTAAGTTTTTTGGCGAGGTAGAGAGATGGCGAGGTAGTGTGTGGAGTCAATTGCACTGAAAGACCTGAGTCTACGCGTCATTCTGAACGAAGTGAAGAATCCAGTCCATGTAGGGAAAAGGCTTTAAAGGACAATCCCCACTTCGCTCTTCAGGCTGAAAACCCTGTGCCAATGAGTCATTATGTGGCGTAGCGATAGAATCCAGTCCCTGTTTTTCAAGCGGCGCGTTAGCGCCGACGGCAGGCGATAAGTCTTTGGGGTGATAGGCCGGTTCGGGGCTGGTTCACGGTTTACAGAGTCTGGCTTGTCAGAGGAACATTCTTTAGCACCAAGGCCTGGATCCTTCACTTCGTTCAGGATGACGGGCTGGGCTGGTTTGGCGGTAATTTTCAGGCACAATATGAAAAAGCCCCGCTATCCATTTTCCGGATAAATCCGGAGGTCCGACCGGTTAAAAACCGGTGTTCCTCAATTTCAAATCCTCCCTGTCTGGCAGCCCTGGAGTATTTGCATATTATCCGCCGAACATCCCCTGTTTTTATGGGTTTGATCATGAGGCATGAATGTGTGACGCCTGAGCCAGGGTCAAGGAAGACCAAGAGTGTGAGACTTTAAGACGGGGGACTGTTGTAAGTTGTCAGTATAGAGTCGTCAGTTGGTAGTGGGTGCTTTTTTCGTCTGACACGCAGCGAAACGACAAAACGCTACAACTTTTAATACATAATCAGCCTAATCGGCGTAATCAGCATGAACCTTAAACAGAATCATCAAAACTGGAATTCAATCCCCAAACTCAGGGATTCGATTATCTCATCTTTTCCTTTAATCTCCCCGTCACCATTCACGTCACGGTAATACTCCCGATAGCGGCAAACCAAATTGTAGTTATCACTATAGCTGTAAACGATTCTGCCGTTTATCTGCGAATTTGGGTTGCGCCAGTTTCGCAGGTCCATTTTATTCACATCTGTCTGCGCGTAATAGATGGAAGCCTCTTTTAGGCGGGGAAATTTTTCCGGCATGAAGCTCAGTTTTGCCCACAGCGATTTTCCCTTCACAACGTCATCACCAAACATATTTTGATATGCCACCTTCATATAGGCAAAATTCGCGATGTTTGCCTTCAGATAGCCAAACCAACCCAGGCTGGATGTTAGATCAGCCAGCTCATCCTGTTTCAGGCGCAGGCTGTAATGGCGGCGGCCATCTATAACGGTGTCAACCACTTGGCAACGCTGTTCGTCGTAAAGATAGTTGAAATATGCCGGCAAAAAACTCTCGTTGAAATGGCGGAATTCCACCTTCATATCGAAAATCAAAAAACGTGCCGCCAACCCGGGCAGGATGATGCCGTTGCCGTGGTCGCGCATGATGGCATACTCGCCGTAATTGCTCAGACGCAGGCCCTCGGTGTCCACCAGCGGCAGCTCATAATTCAAGCTGTAAATCCACATGGGCTGGTTTTTGGGATAAAAAGCGGCGGAATCCGGAAACACCGCCGTGTCGAAAGGATAATCCGGATAGTTTTCCAAGATATTGGGGAAAATCTCGTTCACATAGGGGTTGAGGTCGGGATGGTCGATGATGGAATTGCCGTTTAAATCGATATCCAGTTCATCTGGAATACCGTCGTCATCGGTATCCAGCCAAAACCGTGGATCATGGGGAAATTTATCGTATATGTCTGGAATGCCGTCGCCATCGGAATCGGGATATTTGCCACAGGGATTGCGATCGGCGCCAAAGCTTCCACCAATGCTGATGTTTTTTAGAATTGGCAAGCGTGTGCCCAGCAGGGGTTTAAACCCTGCCTTGCCGGCAATAATCTCGTTTTTGGAAATGTCGTGGGTATAGAGTTCAAAACCAAAGCCATAGGCGTTCGTGTTCGCGCCCAGGTAGGCTCCGATTGGTTTTTCCTCGGGATAGCGGAGCATATTTGAATAGTCGTCGAAAATCAAGCCATGGCCCAAAGTGTAATCCGGAATGCAGCCCACCTTGAAATAGAGCGAATCCCGCCGGTCGGCAAAGCGCAGATAAAAAAGCTTTTTGGCGAGGTCTTCCCAGTTTTCCCAGCCGGTTCGGCGCAGGCGGCCTTCACCATCGAAAAGCAAATCGATGTCCATGCCGATGCCCACCTTCCAAATTGACATTTCCGGACGCAGCCTCACCTGGGAATACCAGTTTCCCCCCACCATAATATTGCCGAAAAGCCCACCCAGCCCATAATTAGGCCGGGAAAAAACCTCATAAATGGGGTCCTCCCAAGCTTCATCTCCAGGGAAAATATATTCGTCGTTCAAGCTTTGCGCGCTGAAAGCCGCCGGCAAAATCAGCAGGACGAAGAGAAGAATCCCGGGTGCAAAGTTTTTCTTTTTCATAGCTTTCGCTCAAAAATGCCTTGTTTCCGCTTTCTGTCAAGCTAAATTTGTTTTTTGGAAAATAGATTGTGGGATACACGGGAGGGGGAAAATGAAAAGGATTGATGAACCAAAAAAAGCCGGGCGACGTATAGCCACCCGGCATCGAGCTTATCTTATGATTTAGATTATTATTTCATCAACACCGCTTTGCGGAGGAAGCTGTCGTTTCCAACCGTCATGCGGATATGATAGACTCCGGTTCCGCAGGCGCGGCCCTGATCGTCACGACCGTCCCATTCGGTGCGATAGTGTCCGGGAGCCTTTTGTCCCATCGGGATGCGCTTCACCAGCTGTCCGCGGGCGTTGTAGATTTCGAAGTTGACATTGGCGGCTTCCTTCAAGCTGAAGGGGATGAAAGCCCTGGGGTTGAAGGGGTTGGGATAGATGGCTTTAAGCTCTGTGACCAGCGGAATTTCCGGAACGCTGCTGCCAATCGTGTTAAACTCGATGCTCACAGGACCGTGGAAGCTCACGGTGCCATCCATGTCTGAGTTTTGCAGCCAGTAGTAGTAGTATCCGTCTTCAAAGAGTTCGGTGTCCTTGAAGATATAGCTCTGCTGTTCGGATGTGTTCATGGCGGGGATAAGTTCACTCACCGTGATGGCGTCGGCAAGAAGGTTTTCCGTGCCGCGCAGCACATAGAAGCCCAGCACGCCGGTTTCCGACTGCGTAATCCACATCAGGTTCACAAAGTTGTCCGCCGAAATGGCTGCGGTGAAGGAGGAAAGCTCCACCGGCCCAGATGGGTTGGCAAAGGCCCAGATGCGGGTCTGGGTGGAGGCACCCAAGTCTGTCACGCCGTCCAGAGTCGCGATGGAATTTGTGACAGGCACATTTGATTCATAGAGGGTCCAGGTTTGGCCGCCGTCGTCGCTTACGTATGCGTCCACATACATCGCGCTGCCCCACTCGGTGGGGTTGTAGAAATTCATTTCCACTCCGCCGTTTTGGGTGCCGTAAGTTTCCCAGGTGTGCAGATATGTAGCGACAGTGCCGGGAATATCATATTGGGTTTCTTCATCCAGTTCCACCTGGAAGTCGTCCACGTAAACATCTTCACCGCCGGAAATATAGAAGTCCTCGGCGTTGTAAATCAGAGCGTAGCCATTGAAATAGAGTCTGCCGCCGATGAATTTTACCTCGTCTTCCCAATCATCATCATCCAACCTGCCGGAGATGATGATGTGGCTGCTCATCGTCAGCTCGTATTGGGTTCCGGAATCCATGTAAACCAGCATATAGTCGATGATCCCATCCTCGGGAATCTCGTAGCCGGTGGAATAGTCTGAATCTCCGGAAGCATAATAGATAAAGATGACGGTATTCTCAACATAGCTGGGATGCTCATCGAAACTGCCAGCGGGGTTGTTCTGTTCCAGGTTTCCAACCTGCACATAAGCAGCGCCGGGATAGCTTCCCAAAACCAGTTGCGAGGCGTTGGACATCTGTCCGGTGAAGAGGTTCACCCTGCGTGCAGGGATGGGATTATCGCCCGCCAGGGTGGCTCCATATACGTTCGACAGGCACAAGTTGTAGATCAAGCCGGTGATGCTGCCATCATTGGTGAAGGCTTGGGCTTGGTCGCCCTGAAGGTAGAAGTTGGTGTAGGTGCCGGAAAAGTCCAGTGTTCCGCTTAGGGTATTGGTAAAATCTCCAGTGACAAAGAAATAAGTTTCTTCATTGTCATAGTTGCTTCCAGTTCCGGGATTCATGGTGATGCTGCCACTGTTGTCCACATCACCAAGCACCGCCAACACTGCTCCGGAATCGATGATCAATTCACCACCATCATGAATGGTGACTGATGCCGCGTTTGCCTGATTATTGGCATAGCTGTAGATACCAGTCCAGTCCGGATAGGTCATATATTCGCTGTCCACAATCACGGTCATGCCGTTGGGGATGCAGACATCGTCGGAGGAATCGGGAACATATCCTGTGCTCCAGGTGTTGGGATCGCTCCAATATCCACTTTGCACTGCGTAAACGCAACTGGAGCTGCCTGCCACGAAGTCGTCAACCATCAGGAAAAACATATCCTGCGAAACACACTGGATGGCGAAATACACGTCGGTGTCGAAACAGTCATAAGGGAGTTGAATTTCAAACAGAGTCCAATCCAAACCCACAGTTATGGGGCTGGAATTTAAAGCTGTGAAATCGGTGTAGCTGTTGCCGGTGGTGGAATACAGAACGTTGAAGGTTTCAGGATAATAGGACGGGTCATACGACTTTGCGAAGAAGCTGATGCGTGGATATTTTCCAAAACTCAGTTTGGGCGAGATCAGCCAGTCGTCGTTGGAGCCAGAAGTAGCCGCAAAACAAGCTGCATATTTATCTCCGCTTAAAGCGTCTGCATCGCTGGTGAGTCCAGTGAGTGCAGGGTTTGTTGCACTGGGGTTAAAGATAATGTAGCTGCCTGTGTAGCCGGTATTAGTGAAGTTAATGCCTTGGAATCCATAGGTTGTAGAGCCGTCTCCATCATACTGGGTCCAGGGCAGGAAACTGAGCGTGAAATCTGTGTAGGATTCAAAGTAATCCTCATAAACCTGGCTCACGCCAAAGCCGCGCAGGGAGATGCTTTTGCTGTCTTTCTCACTGAAATCCGCAGGTATAATCTGACCCATTGTGATGTGGTTAGGGGATTTTTCATCCTGGGAATTCGGTATTGTGATTTGCTGCCTGGCTTGCATATTTATGCCCGGCTCAGTTCCCTTGCGGGAATCGGGATATATTTTTTGTTTTTCAAAGCTGATTGGCATCAAATCCAGGCTCTTCTCTCTCGGCTGAACGGGACCGAATGCGCCCATCTTCACAAGTTCAGCCTGCGAAGCGGTTTCAGGATTTACTTCGGCAACGGTATATTTGGCGCCGTTGGAGTCTTCAATCACCAACCGTGCAATTTTTTCACCCTCACAAGTGGGATTGAATTTCACGGTCCAGGAAGCGGACTGACCACCGCCAAGATTGATGGGATAAGTGTTGTTGTCCGTCAGCGTGAACTGATCAGCGTCCCGCCCTTCCAGCCTCACATTGCCGTAGGGAATGGTGAGGGTCCCGCCTCCCGTGTTTGTGGCAGTGAAGGTGCGCGGGGTGCAACTGCTGTTGTTGGCAAATGCCAAGCCGTAGTCCCATTCTTGTTCTGAGACAGCCAAGACTGGGGTTGCAGAAGTTGTTTCATACACCCGGATATTATCAACCCACAAATAATACCCATCTGTTGTAGAAAAGCAGTGAAACGCAAAATAGTAGGTGCCTGAACTTGTGGGGGTAAAATCTGCCGTTACTCTGTTTATATAGTTTTCGTTGGTCACACCTGTCAAGGTAAGCAGAGTTGTTGTCTGCGAAGCCACGGTCTGTGCTGTGCCCACGGTAACTTTCATGTTTTCAGGAGCCCATGACGCCCTAACCCGCTGGTAAAATTCCACCTTGTAGGTGTTTCCTGCAGTCATGGGAATCCCTTGCATAAAAGCCCAGGTATTGGCAGGGTAATCATCGTGCCATTGACAACCCAAAACGTTGTTGCCAGTATAAGCATAGGCTGGGGCGTTATAAATGCCCCAGTTATTTCCGCTGCCGGCGTTGACGACGATCCAGCCTGTGGGTGATGATGTGAAATCCTGTGTGTAAATTAAGGTTTGGCCAAACAAACCGGAGCAAATCCCCAGCGTCAGAACCAAGGATAGTACAAAAATTGCAATCTTTTTCATAAGATTCTCCTCGATAATCTCACTGTCTATTTTTTAAAAAAACCAATCCGACCGTGAGGCCTTCAAGCCCTGCCTTGTCGGTCATAACACAATATTCTAAAAGCTTTTGCAAGCCAAAAAAATCAATTAAGCAGATAATACTGCTTAGTATGGGTCAAATTTGGGCAAGCATAAATAATTGTCAAGCACAATCTGTGCGCTTTTATTGTTATTTACAAAGAACTCCGTGACGCGATAACCTTTTCACAAATGCATATATTGTCTATAATATGCAGAACATAATTCTGATATTACTGCCATTCTCTTGCCGGACAGATCGATAATGCTGAAGGCGTTTTTGCGTTTTAGCGTTGGAACTCCGAATTCAGAGGTCGTAGGTACCGGATTCATCTGGCGCAAAGAACAAAGCCGGCATCCTTTGCCACCGGATAAATCCAGAGGCTCCGACCGGTTGGAAACCGGTGTTCCACAGGCTCCATCCAGCCACATCGTCACTTTGTCGCTTCTTAACTTTTTATCTCTTTTTCATCATCCCAATCCTGTGCATCCCCAATCTATTAAAAAATCAAGGACTGGATTCTATCGCTGGCGCTCGGAATGACGCGGGGCGGGCAAGCTGGCAGCGAAATTCGTTAAAACATTAAAACGTTACAACGCTAAAACCTTTAATGGACTGGATTCTATCGCTGGCGCTCCAGAATGACAGACTGCCCACCTCGCCTGCTTCCTGTGCATCCCGAGTCTATTAAAAAATCTGCGTGAACCCTAAAATGCCATAAGCTTAAATCCCTTCATTCGTGTCTATTCGTGGTACATATTCGTGTTCATTCGTGGTAAGAAAAAGCCCCGACCGAAGCCGGGGCATATAGTTCAGTAGTATTTACCTGAGTGAATTACTTCACAATGACCATCTTCTTGGTCCGGTTCAGGCTGGGGGTGCTGAGTTTGTAGAAGTAGATACCGCTGCCAACTGCGGCGCCTTTGCTGTCGCAACCGTTCCAGTTCACAGTGTGAGTGCCTTCGGTAAGGCTGACGGTTTTGAGAACCTGGCCCATCACGTTGTAGATGGTGAGGGTTCCGGTCTCGCCGGCTTTCAGGGAAACTTCGATGTTGGCGCTATTGCCAGCCTTGAAGGGGTTGGGATAAGCATTTTTCATGGAAGTGACTTCAGGAAACACGGGAGGAACGTTTCCGGTGACGGTGACGCTCACGGGACCGTGGAAGTTGCTGGTGTTGTATTCAACGGCTTCCAGCCAGTAGTAGTAGGTGCCGGTCGTCACGTCGTTGTCCACAACGTTGTAGGTCTGGGTTTCGCTGGTGTTGGTGGCGGGAACCATCGGATGATCAATCAGCATGGCGCTGCTTTGATCTGCGGTGGTATTGCGATAGACGCGATAGCCCAACATCTGGGTTTCGGTCTGGCTGGTCCAGGCGATGTTCACAAATTCGCCGGCGATGGTGGCGGTGAATGAAGACAGCTCCACCGGTACATATTCGTTTATAATGACAAGCTGCGCTCTGGGCTTACCGGTTGTCGTCATGGTCGTTTCTTTGTTTTCTTGAACTTCGGTATCCGACCATACTCCACGCATCTCAAAAGGGGTGTTTTCATTGTAAAGCCAAACCCGGCCATTATTCATTGAGCCGTCATTCAGTCCAAAACTGATGTCAACAAGTATGTTGCTTTCTCCGTCCCAAGCAAAACCTTGGTCGAATGGGATTGTGCGCCATCCCTCGACGTTTCCGGGTGGGAATGTATGCGCATTTTTAACGGTTGTCAGGGTTGCGGTATTATGGGTTGCAGCATTTGTGGCTGTAGTCTGTGCCATTTTAACTTTGTAGTTTAACAAATCTCCAGTGGCAAAATCGTCGCAAAGTTCAAAAGCAATGGAGATTATCTCTCCGGCACTTCCGCCTGCCGCGGTAATTTCGGTGGCAGTATAAACCCATTGAATGCGACGGGATTTATGGAAATAATTTGTGGGGCCCATTTCAGTGGGTCCGTTTGTGCGCCCCTGTGTTCCCAAAGTTATCAATGTTGCTCCCCATGCTGTGGAACTGATAACCGCCAAAGTAACAAATGTTACAATAAACAATAGTGTCTTTCTCATTATAAGTCTCCTTGTCTTCAAGACGTTCAATATTTTTTAAAACTGATTCCGGTTGCCGGATGGCGATGCTTATCCAGAGACCGGTTTGTGTGCGTTAAACACGATTTTTATATGAGTTACGGCAAAAATAACCGACGAGTAACGTACATTAAACTAATATTTGCGATTCCGTAAAAATGTCAAGCAAAAAAATTGCGGAATTTCTTGCAGTTTGAGGTTCCGGCGTACTTCCTCATTTGAATATCACAAAAAAGTGCCAGGCGATATGCGGCACCTGGCACTCAAGATCTGATGATTGGTTAGTTTATTTCATCAACACCGCTTTACGGGAGAAGCTTTCGCTTCCAGCCGTCATGCGGATTTGATAGATTCCGGTTCCGCAGGGGTGGCCCTGATCGTCGTTGCCATCCCATTCGATGCGATGGTTGCCGGCGGCTTTTTGACCCAACGGGATGCGCTTCATCAGTTGTCCGCGGGCGTTGTAGATTTCAAAATTGACCGTGGCGGCTTCCTTCAGGCTGAAGGGGATGAACGCCATGGGGTTGAAGGGGTTGGGATAGACGGGGTTGAGCTGGGTGACCAGAGGAATTTCGGGAGTACTGTTTTCATTTGTGGTAAATTGGATACTCACGGGGCCGTGGATTTGTGTCGCGCCATTGAAATCGGAGTTTTGCAGCCAGTAATAATAGAGCCCGTCCTCATGGATTTCGCTGTCTTTGAAAATATAGCTCTGCTGTTCGGAAGTGTTTGTGGCAGGGATCAGTTCGCTGACGGTGAGGGCGGTTCCCAAGTGGTTTTCGGTGTTGCGCAGAACGTAGAATCCCAAAACGCCGGTTTCGGACTGGGTGACCCACATCAGATTCACAATGTTATCCGCGGAAACGGCGGCTGTGAAGGAAGACAGCTCCACCGGCACGGGTTCATCGGGGCCGGATGGATTAACGATTTCCCAAGCTTGGACATAGTCAACAAACAAACTATAGCTGTCTGTAGGGGAATAGCAATGGAAGGCAAAGTAATAGGTGCCGGAACTTGTAGGGATAAAATGAGCTGTGGTTCTTTGTGTGTAGTCCGTATTCGTTACACCGGTTAAGGTGAGAAGCGTGGTATTTTGAGACTCTACAGTTTGGGCATTGCCGACAGTCACTTTCAGGTTGTGACCATAAGAAGCAAAATAAACTCGTTGGTAAAAGGTCAAGTAATATTCATTTCCGGCAGTCATATAGATACCCGGGGTAAAAGCCCAGGAGTTGCCATCATAGCCCCCAGAGGTATCATATAACATTTTATGGGTGCTATCATTATAGCCGTATCCTTCACTTGTCAAAATCCAATTATTAGTCCAAGTGGGCGTGATTACTTTCCATCCGTCCGGTGCCGTTGCCCCAAAATCCTCTGTCCAAAGCAAGTCCGCACTCTGAGCTTGCAATACAGAGAACAACCCCAACAAAAATGTCAGGCTTAAGATAAGAAACACTGTCTTTTTCATTATAATACTCCTTGTCTTCAAGACGTTCAATATTTTTAAGACTGATTCCGGTTGCCGGATGGCGATGCTTATCCAGAGACCGGTTTGTGTACGTTAAACCCGATTTTTAGATGAGTTACAACAAAGAAAAAACCGATGCGCAACATACATTAAACTAATATTTGCGATTTGGTAAAAATGTCAAGAAAAAAGATTGCGGGATTTCTTGCATCCCAGCCTGGCAGTATTTTTTGTCTAAAACCATCCCAATTGCACCACACGCTGGATAGCCGCCTTATGTATCCCCTATGTTTATAAAGCCAAATATAAGCGTGACATATGGTTAGGGTCATTCGCATCGATATTCAAGAGACTCGTTCTATAATATATGGAAGCTTTTTGAAAGGCCGGATATGTATTCTTCAAGCCCCGAAGTCTCCTGTCAAAGCAGGGCCATGGGAAATTTGGATGGAAATAAGAGGGGTTTTTTCATGCAAAAAAAGTGCCGGGCGATATGCGGCACCCGGCACTCAAGATCTGATGATTAGTTAGTTTATTTCATTAACACCGCTTTGCGGGAGAAGCTTTCGTTTCCAGCCGTCATGCGAATGTGATAGATTCCGGTTCCACAGGCGTGCCCCTGGTCGTCGCTGCCATCCCATTCGATGCGATGGTTGCCAGCGGCTTTTTGACCCAGCGGGATGCGCTTCATCAGTTGTCCACGGGCGTTGTAGATTTCAAAATTGACCGTGGCAGCTTCCTTCAGGCTGAAGGGGATGTACGCCATGGGGTTGAAGGGATTGGGGTAGATGGGCTTGAGCTGGGTGACCAGAGGAATTTCGGGAACGCTGTTTCCAATTGCGGAAAATTGGATGCTGGCGGGGCCGTGGAATTGCATGCTGCCGTCCATGTCGGAGTTTTGCAGCCAATAGTAATACAATCCGTCTTCATAGAGCTCGCTGTCTTTGAAAATGTAGCTCTGCTGTTCGGAAGTATTGGTGGCGGGGATCAGTTCGCTGACGGTGAGGGCGGTTCCCAAGTGGTTTTCGGTGTTGCGCAGGACGTAGAATCCCAAAACGCCGGTTTCGGACTGGGTGACCCACATCAGGTTTACAAAGTTGTCCACCGAAATGGCTGCGGTGAAGGAGGAAAGCTCCACCGGCACGTGGCCATCGGAGGTTGTGGCGCTTGCCGTCACACCGTTGGAATAGTTGCCATTTGCATCCATAGACCAGATTTTGTAGTAATATGTGGTATTGGGTTCAAGATTTGTGTGGTTGAAAGATGTGTTGGAGCTGTTTACCAAAAGGACGGTTCCGTCCCCGATGGAGTCGCCGGCAGAATAGCTACCCGAGGGTGTGCCAAAATCGTTGGTGGTATTCCAAGCCAGGAGGATGTTGTTTGAAACATTGTTCAAGTACCAGCTCAGGTCGATTTGGCTGTCGCTGTGGGTGCTTGCATTAAAGTCTATGGGGTCGGCTGGACCGACGGGAGTAATTTCCAGTTTTAATATGTTCTTTACACTGAGCAGTTCTGAGTCTGTACCACTAGGGTTTGAGGGGTCAATATTATTATTAAGATACGTACTGCAATAGATGGAGCAATTGCTGCCATTAAATGTATTCCAACGACCAGTGCTTGAAGAATTGGACGTATTCTCATCCACAGCAATTACCAGGTTATCGGAATTATTGTAGTTAAAAGGAGTTTGAAGAGTAATATCCAGCCATCCTTGGCCCAATGTCCCCGTAAAGGCATTGCCTCGGAATACTCTTGTCATATTTGCCACCGGAATCCAATCGGTTTTCGATGAAAATCCTGACTTTGAGGTGTGGCCCATATAAATATCCCAGTTATTGCTGTTTGCAGAACCTCCACCGTCGAAACGGAAACTTATTTTAGTGATTGCACCTGCTTGATTAATCTCATTTTGAAGATAAATTTGTTGTGAATAACTAAAGTTATGGCCGGTGTAAATAGGTAAATAAAACGAAGTTCCTGTACTGGTGTTTCCTATTTCTATTGTGATGGCGTTTGCCAAGGAAAAAGCACCCAGCATCAAGACCAGGGTTAAAAGAAACAAAACTGTCTTTCTCATTATAAATCTCCTCGTCGTTCAGACGTTATTATCATTAAAATAGTTAAAATTCAGCTTGCCGCCAGCTTGGGCGGGAAAGCGATTTGGTCACTGTTGATCAGGCTTATGCACTATTTTCTCACATTACTGATCAGAAATATATGTAACCATAGTCAAAGATTGCCATGCGCCAAAGATGTCAAGTGAAAAGATTGCGGGATTTCTTGCTGTTTGAGGTTCTGGCGGACTCCCACATTTGAATAACACAAAAAAACCCAGCCCTTAAGCTGGGTTTCAGTTTTTGTATCGAGGGGCTTGTTTTTTTATTTCATCAAGACCGCTTTGCGGGTGAAGCTTTGATTGCCTGCATCCATACGGATGTAATAGACTCCCGTGCTGCAGGCTCTACCCTGGTCGTCGCGTCCGTCCCATTCAATTCTGTGGCGTCCGCTGGCTTTGGCGCCAACCTTGATATTGCGCACCAACTGCCCTCTGACGTTGTAGATGTCAAAATTCACGTTCGCTTCGTCTGCCAGGGTGAAGGGAATGAAGGCGATGGGGTTGAAGGGATTGGGATAGATGGCCTGCAAACCTGTTTCCAGAGGCGGGGTGGGCGGGGCAATGTTTGCCGTGCTGAATTCCACAGAAATTGGGCCGTGGAACTGAACCCTGCCATCCAAATCCGAGTTTTGCAGCCAATAGTAATAGAGCCCGTCTTCATAGAGCTCGCTGTCTTTGAAGATGTAGCTCTGCTGTTCAGAGGAGTTTGTGGCGGGAATCAGTTCGCTGACGGTGAGCGCGCTTCCCAAGTCGCTTTCAGTGTTGCGCAGGATGTAGTAGCCCAAAACCCCGGTTTCGGATTGGGTCACCCAGCTCAGGTTCACAAAGTTGTCTGCCGAAATGGTGGCTGTGAATGAAGACAGTTCCACCGGCACGTGCGGATCATCTCTTTTGAAGATGGTGTTCACGCGGCAGTGGACGGCGTCTGTGGAAACCCAGGCTGTGCCTGAACTGCGGCGGAAATATCCCTCCACAGTGTAGCCCGGCATGGCATTTTGAAATACCGCCAATGCATCCAGGTCGGTTTGGGAGGCGGGTGCAGTGCCCGTCCAGCCGTTTCCGGTCCAAGTGCCCATAAAGGGTATGTAAACCCGGTCATTCAAAATGTAGGCATTTGCATAGGGTTCGTTGTGGGGGCAATTCACCCGGATCACGTTGAAAGTTTGATTCTGGCAGTTGGTAATGGTTTCCACTTCGGCGGCGATGGCATCCAGAGCAGTTTCCGTGTTTCCACCCATACCGTCGGCAATAAGCATGGTGGTGGGTGAAAGCAGCTTCGCCCAACAGTCGATGTGGTTAATATAATCGCTTATGGGATCAGGCCACGTGTGAATTATGCCATCTATGAGTTCCCCGCGGAAAATCTGCACCAAATCCAAAAACTCCGTCAGGGTGTAGCGATAGTCATAGGGGTCGGCGTTTGTGCCCGTGCCGTTTCCGGTGTCGGGGTCGGTGTCGTTTTGCAGAAAGACCCATTCATCGGCGAACTCCATGCAATGCCCATCGGTGAGCACATTTCCTCCGCTCATGGACAATTCAACATAGAAATAGTCGATGCCAAGCGCGTTGCAGATGGCGGTATTCACGGCGTTGTCGTTGATTCTGCCCGTGCGGTTGTAGGAAAAATCCAAGATGCCCAGTTCGCGACTGCCGTGGGCGCCGTGATAGATGGACATGGGACCGTAGTCTCGAATCCAGTATGTGTTTGTGGGGGCTATGATCCAGGTCACGTCATTCGGGGCAATGCCGAGGCCTTGAAAGTGGTTGCGAGCCGTGGTCAGGTTTGTTTGGGCAACCACCACAAAAAGGTCATCGTTGTTATTGAAGAAATCTTGGATCATATTGTCCGGAATGCCCAGCGGGTTTCCCCCTGTGGTGTAGCTGATAATGGCGCCTCGTGCAGGTTCCCACTGCGCGATGTGCCTGGGACTTTCAGGAACAGTTTCAGTGGAAACCCTCATGCTCACAAAAAGCGGAATGGGTCCCAAATCCGTTTGAAAAACCATGGTGGTGGTGTGGGTTCCAGCAGCCATACCGGATGCGTTCAGGGTCAAATCGATATCGATGCTGCCGTTGGCAGGAATGTAAACCGGGAGTGTTGTGAGCGAATGCCCGAGCCAGGTGGGGACTCCCGTCACGGAGTTGATTGTTAAAATCGAATTACTGTTATTGGTGAGGGTGACCATATCATCTTTGATGGTGTTTACAGCCAAATATCTGGTGATTGTGTCGGGCTCCAGTTCATAGAAAGGCGGCTTCCAACTGTAAACCTGACCGTTTGCCGGGTAGTAAGTTGAAGTGAAGCTTTTAGTTGTACCACTTGTTGTTCCAGCAGTGGTGCTTGCCCAGTTATTTCCGGTACGGTTTGAAAAATCATTATCCGCATTGCTGCCACGCAGACCTACTTGAACGCTGCGGTCTGGAGCCAGCCATCCCGAGGATATGTTGCTGGCACCTCCATAAACAATTTCCACCTCGTTGGAAGTTTCGTGGAGCCGGATTTGGAAGTTCAGCATGTCGCTGGTGCCTGCAAACCAATCCGTTCTCAGTTGATAGTTGTTGTATTGGATGACGGCAACGCGATTTGGCGAACTGCCGATTTCTTCAAACACAACATTACTGTTGGTTCTGCCGTCTCTGGTAGTGTCTCAAAGGTTGGTGTAAATTAGGTGAGCCCAATGAAGAAAAAGGTTGAGCCAGATCCCACTCTTTGTTTTGATGGTTTCATAGCCAAAACAAAAAGACAAGGAGAAGATCATGAC
>Ga0172382_10001014_pt1 | contig 51961 bp, 40 predicted proteins | sample Leawel138RmetaG_FD_122245 | JGI IMG/M metagenome (GOLD analysis project Ga0172382, IMG submission 122245) | Leachate microbial communities from a municipal landfill in Southern Ontario, Canada - Leachate well 138R metaG | ecosystem: Engineered > Solid waste > Landfill > Unclassified | place... | reverse complement strand
CCAGAATCGGTGGTCCATCCGGTTCTACTTCAACGTACCCTTTTTTAGGGCAAGATCAACCACCTGACTAATTTGCTTATGAAGTTGTCAAGGTGCAAAGCGAAACTACTTCATTTCATCATGTGGTTTCCATATATTCCCAATTAGCATTTACTTTCCGAGAGATCTCTATTAGTTAAAGACTGTTTCTCCATTGATCAGCACTTGCTCGGCACGGGCCATCACGTCCAAGGGATCCCTAGACCAAATTACCAGGTCCGCATCTTTGCCTGGTTCAATGCTTCCTACCTGAGATTCTACACCCAGGATCCGGGCGGGATTGATGGTAACAGCCCTGAGAGCATCTTCCCGGTCCATACCTGATCTGACCGCCATGGCAGCAGCGACAATAAGCTGGTTGATTGGAATAACCGGATGATCTGTCATTAGTGCCACCAATACTCCCGCTTTCGTGAGTACATCGGGTGTGCATGGCTGCTTGTCCTTCAGTTCAATCTTGCTGCGGGAGGTGTGGGTTGGACCTACGATAGCCGGGTACCCTTTCTCGGCGATAATATCCGCAATTTTATGTCCTTCGGTGCAGTGATCCAATACCAAATCTATTCCGAATTCCTCGGCAATGCGCATAGCAGTCATCATATCATCTGCCCGATGGGCATGGGCCCGCAAAGGGATCTCGTGGCGTAGGACCAAGGCTAGGGCTTCCATGCCTAGATCCCTCTCCACCACTTGATCCTCCTTAGCTTTACTATGTTTCGCTACGTAATCTACCGCCTTGGCCAGCTGCATCCGGAGGATTCCAGCCACCGCCATCCGGGTACTAACATTCTTGTTCTGGAAACACCTTTTGGGGTTTTCCCCGAAGGCCACTTTCAAGCCCGCAGGATGTTTGACCACCATCTCATCAACAACCCGGCCATTGGTTTTAATGACCACAGACTGTCCCCCGATTACATTTGCACTACCCGGTCCTGTACAGACGGTGGTTACCCCACCACATACCGCATCTTTTAGGCCCTGATCCTCTGGATTGATCCCGTCAATGGCGCGCAGATAGGGAGTCAATGGGTCAGTGGCTTCGTTAATATCATCCCCGGCCCATCCAATTCCTTCTTCATATAATCCCACATGACAATGTGCATCGATCAGACCGGGTGTAATTACTTTGCCCTTGGCATCGATTATCTCTGCTCCTTCGAGGTTTGGTAGATCCGAGGAAACTGCAGAGATTTTTCCCTGTTCAATGATAATGACACCAGGGTCAAGCTCCCGGCCGACCATGGTCCAGACTTTCCCACCGACAATCGCCAACATCGGCCTCACTTCCTTTACTATGCTCTCTTGCATATTTGTGATGGATGAATCGCCCGTATTGACATCAATGATGCATTCAGGTCTGCGTGTAATATTCGTCTTTGCATAGTTGGTTTCCTCCGCAAAAGGCAAGAATAAACCTAGGGTCGGGTTTACAGTGCCGGCTGAGTAACCTATAATATGCATTGAACACTGGAAAAAGAAGGGGATCCGATGGTTTGGCATGATGTCGTGGGTTTCTTTGCAGATCGTCCACTACTAAATGAGATTGTTACTCTCCTTGGACTATTGGTTATCGGTGGAGTAGTTCATCTACTGGTTAGACGTTATGTATTGGCTTTGCTATATCGGATATTCTGCCAAACAAGGATGACGTGGGATGAGATCTGTTTTGAACAGGGTGTATTTGATAATCTCCCCTACCTGGTTCCGGCGCTGATTATTAACCAAGGGGCAGCTCTGTTACCTACCGTAGGACATGGTCTAGAGAAGATTACGAGCATATGGATCGTGGTTATCTTTGGGATGTTCCTGGGAAAGTTCCTATCTGCCTTGTTTTCACTATATGCATCCTCGCATCAATCAACGCGGCGTCCGGTAAAAGGTTATGTAGAGACGATTAAGTTGGTTATCTACCTCGGGGTGGGAGTCATTGCCATTTCTATGTTGTTGGATAAGTCTCCCATTGCATTTATAAGCGGCCTTGGGGCGGTTACTGCTGTGCTGATGCTCATTTTTCGGGATATGATTCTCTCCTTTGTGGCTAGTGTGCGGATTATTAGTAATGACCTAGTGCGTGAAGGCGATTGGATTGAGATGCCTAAGTACGAGGCAGATGGTAATGTAATTGAAGCGGGACTGCATACCATTAAGGTGCAGAACTGGGACAAGACGATTAGCAGTATTCCAACTTACAAGTTGGTGGAGGACCCTTTCAGAAATTGGCGCGGGATGGCTGAATCGGGGGGGCGGCGGATTAAACGAGCGATTCTGATCGATCAATCTAGTATTTGCTTTTGTGATGAGGAGATGCTAGCCCGCTATGAACGGATCCAGTTGATTCAAGATTACATCAGGGAGAGAAAACGGGAGATTGTCGCATTCAACCAAAAGCATCACGTTGATTCCTCCCATATTGTCAATGGCCGACGGATGACCAATGTGGGGACCTTTCGTGCCTATGTGACCGCGTATTTACGTAACCATCCGCGGATCCGGCAGGACATGACTTTTCTGGTGCGCCAGTTACAGCCAACGCCTGAGGGTCTACCTTTGGAGATTTATGTTTTTGTGAACGATGTTGTTTGGGCTCATTACGAAACGGTGCAGGCGGATATCTTTGATCATATCCTTGCGGCGGCGCCCCACTTCGATTTGCGGATCTTTCAGAACCCCACCGGTTTTGACCTGCATCCTTTGGTATTAGGCAAATACAATGGAGAATCTGATGGTAACTAAGTCCGCTGGGATTTGACAAAGCCGGGTGAAACACAATCTTTTACCTTTGAGACTGCGCGGTGGTAGGTATTCATTTCCAGGATCTAGATCCGCGAGTATATACTCAATTTGATCGCCCCATGCTCCTTTGTACCCTGTGTCCAACCATTTAATATAGCTGATCTATGTCTTTGCTGTCGGCTAATGCTTTAGTTTGCTTAGGGGCGAAAAGCAGAGGGCAGTTTCAAAACTTGACAGGTCTAGCCTTTTTCCGTAGTATATTCGATAGCGTTGTTAACGCATAGGTTAGTAGTTCGTAAGCGAACTAGTAAAGGAAGGGGGCGTTCTATGGCCGATGTGATGTCAGAGCAGATTACGGCTGTCAAAGCATTACTCCATGATGTGTTTCATGGTATGCGCTATCAAATTGGGTTCTTGTTCGGACAGCACACCGGGATTACACCGTCCCAGCTTGCAGTACTTCAGGTGATTGCCGGGCATACTAAGGAGCCGCCTACCTTTACGGCGGTGGTTCGAGAGCTGAACTTAGCACCTAGTACGGTGTCGGGAATCGTGAAGCGACTGGAACGGGACGGTTTGGTTAAAAGGCTTCAGGAACCTGCGGATCTGCGCGTTAGTCGCTTGCAGTTAACAGGGAGAGCAGCTCAGCTTCTTGGGACTTTATGCAAGGTTTACGACTACTGCATTGATCAGAACTTCAAGGTATTTACTCAAGATGAGCTGGAGAGTTTTGTTGAGCTGCTTGCCAAGCTCAAAATGGCCATAGAATTAGCAGATTTAGCAAATCTAGATGATATTGTTGCCAGGAAGGGATCTCGAATTGAAGAACTCGAAAACTGTTGATTTCACTGAGGGAAGTATCTTAAGGCATTTAATCGGTTTTTCGCTGCCTATGTTCTTGGGAAACTTACTACAGGCTCTGTATAATACGGTAGATAGTATCTGGGTCGGACGATTTCTTGGGCATGAGGCCCTTGCGGCGGTTTCCGTAGGCTTTCCGGTCATTTTTTCGCTAATTGCTCTGATCAGTGGAATTACCATGGCTACTACGATCATGGTTTCCCAGTATTTCGGTGCCCAAGAGGAAGACAGAGTCACCAAGACGATCAACAATTCAGTCCTGTTACTTACTGTATGTGGTGCCATCGTGTCCGTGGTTGGTGTTGTTTTTAGGCGCCCCCTACTCCAGATGATCAATACACCCGAGGATATCATTGATCTTGCTGATGCTTACCTCGGGGTGTTTATGACCGGGCTTGTTGCTATGTTCTTGTACAATGTGGCCAGCTCAGTTCTAAGAGGTTTGGGGGATTCCCGAACCCCCTTGCGTTTTCTGGCGTATACCACTGTGCTGAACATTGTTTTGGATCCGGTTTTCATTTTCGGGTTAGGGCCAATTCCCCCCATGGGAGTGAAGGGTGCCGCCTTAGCAACGGTGCTATCCCAGGTGGTATCGGCGGTGTTGGCACTGCGCTATCTTTATGTGTCATCGGGTCTTGTTCACTACAAACCGGGGACCTTTAGACCTGATTGGGAGCTGACGGGTTTAACGTTCAGAATTGGACTTCCCGCAGGTATTCAGCAGGCTCTAGTTTCCTTAGGCGCATTAGTTGTTAGTGCACTCGTAAACAGCTTTGGCGCCACGGTGGTTGCAGGATTTGGCGCGGCGGCGCGAATAGATCATTTTGCATTTATGCCGGCGATGAGTATTGGCATTGCTGTGTCTGCTTTGGTTGGACAGAATATGGGGGCGGGGAAAACCGAGCGGGTCTATGAGACGGTGCGGTGGAGTTCATTGCTGGGAATAGCAATTACTCTCATCTTCTCACTCATCTCCTATTTCAAGCCGGAATTCTTTCTTGTATGGTTTACCAAAGAACCGGATGTAATTCGTGAGGGCGCGTTATACCTTAAATACATGAGTTTCTCCTATATCCCGATGTCATTAATGCTGACCTTAGGTGGTGTCTTGCGTGGCGCCGGGGATACGACATCAACAATGGTGATTACCCTGATATCCCTGTGGGTAGTGCGTGTTCCTCTTGCTAAGTATCTCTCAACTTTACCCCAGCTGGGTGTGGCAGGAGTCTGGCTCGGGATTGTACTAAGTTCACTGAGCGGCTTTCTCCTCCACTATGCTTTTTATAAAGCAGGCCGTTGGCAGGAAAAGGCTGTTGCTTCAAGGGAGGTTCAACCTAGCAAAGGTTAAGACGGGTTCTAACATGGGCGACGGGTGGGAGCTAATGCTACTATCCTGTGGTTATGTGCGATGCAAGTAAACCTGTTTTGGTAGGTATGCCCTTGATTAAACAGCCATTGCTACCCTGCTTCGGCCAGATTGGCCTTGCAGGGTAGCGGTTAAGTATTCTACGCCCCTTCTAAGCAGGTTGTTGGAGCCGCCAGATAACCGACGGATCACGGTCTCCAATACACAAACTCGAAGAAGGCTACGTGAAGTATTCCACCACACCTTGGGGGAATCTGTTGTTGATCTCTGCCCTCAAAAATTGCTCCAGCTCCTCGGCCTTAGAAGGTTCATAGACGTACTTGCCGAATCCTTTGTGAACCCGCCCCTCTTGACTTAGATCTAAGGATGAATGGGGAAACCGTTCTTTAATAAGCCGTGCAGAGCGGGCTGTGAATCTATGCATGATCAGTTCGAAGGTGAGCTGCTCCCTACTTACTTCTCTTAAGGTATCTTTAACGTTATCGAGCAGTACACTGTACTCTTCCTGCCAGTGGGGATAGATCAGTAAGGGCGCGATAATAAATCCGATGGGATATCCTGCTTGACAAAGAAGTTTTGCTCCCTCCAAGCGTTGATCAAGGGAGGCAGTATGTTCCTCGTAATTGTCGATGATCCGGTCTGTATTAATGCTGAATCGAAATCTCGTGTTGCCTTGGTGGTTAATATCCAGAAACGACGATATGTTTGCAAATTTTGTAACAACACGGAGCCGACCCCATCGTTGTTCTCCGAAAAACTCAATTGTCTTCCGTAAAGAACCGCTGAGGTGTTCAAGGGCCACTGGATCCGATGAACTGCTGGCTTCGAAGGTAGTTGTTTGGGGTTGTCTGCTCACAATCTTCTTTCGTGCGGATTGTAGGATTTCATCGATGTTAACATAGATCCGCATGTATACTCGCTCGCCGAGGCTTGCGGCTAGATAGCAGTAATGACAACGACCGGGACAACTAGTGTTTTCTATGAGGCGATAATCTGCCGATGGACGACAAGGCTGTAAAGTGAGGTCTTTCTTGACGCCCACTACTAATGTTTCCTTGGCCCGATGAAACCTTTCGGCATAGGTTGCACCTTCAATGTTTAGTCGATTGTGGGATGGGGTCATCTGAAGGGGGATGCCCCTAAGCGAGAACATCTCCTGCAAGCGACGGCCTAAAGGATAGTCTAGTGCCGCCTCTTCAAAGAATACCTGTGTGGGCATAAAAAGTCGCGTATCTAGTTGTGGGAGTGTGACGGTCTTGATTATCTCCACGCTCCTTCCCTCTGGTCATATGTTGCCCGGAATGTCACTGGCCTAGTAACGTGATTATCCCCACAAAAGGATTAAATGTGGCCAATTCAGGGGGATCTAGGATGGTAGGTCTACAAAAAAGAAGAGGGAGTACTTCGTGGAGGTATGCGTACCCCAGAGGTAGGCAGTTCACGAGTGGTTAATGCTCTGGAAGCTGTGCTCGGGGTGCGTGTTCATTGAAGGCAGAGGAGGTTACCCTCCCCTGCCTTTTGAGTCGGTTATTTAACGAACTCCAATTCCCCGACTTTCCAGAACTGCCACTTGAGCCCACCGGGGTAATCAAATCCACCCCACATAATTTCAGACATGGTGAGAATACCAAAGTCATCTACATCACCGTCGGTTACGAAAACGTCAAAACCAATAACGGCCCCTTCTTTAAGGAGTAACTCCGGTAGTTCGGTGAGGGCGATTCTCACCTCACAGCGATATCCGTCGGCAGTTCTTACACCATGAATCTCTTTTTCTTTTATGTTGGCGAACTTGGCATTGTTCATGATCACAACCGTACCTTGTTCCTCATCACCACCAAAGGGTTGGAAATAGACCCAGTAATCATCATCCTCCCATTCTCCACTTCCGGGGCTATCAGTGGCGTAGCTTGCGCTGGTGGTGTTGTTTAAGGCGTCAAAGGCGAAGTTGACCCGGTCTATGGACCAGTAATCATCGAGGTCAAATGTGCCTAGTACTGAATCGTCCTTCACGTCCACTGCCAAATAGAGGTTGTCATTGTCCCATCCAACGTAAAGATTTAAGGTGAGATCCTCTGCTGAGAGAAGGTCTCCTTTCATCACGTTTGATCCAGGGCCAATCACAAGCGATGGGTTTGCTAGGTTCCATTCCGATAGTTCACCATCAATTACTGGGGGCTTAGCGAAGAAATAGGCTTTAGCTCTGTTGGGGTTTTTCTCAGCCATAGCAGGAGCTAATGACAACATCAACAAGATAATCAAGGATAGCGGTAGGATACTCTTTCTCATTGTTTTCTCCTTTCATGTTTGTACCTTGTTTGGTTGGCTATCCGCTGTGAGAACGTGCTATCAATTTGCGCTGGGGAACTACTATATCAGTCGCTTCCCCTAAGACCAATGTGCTTTGCCCGTCAGAAAGGCGACCAGGGATTTTCCCTGATGATCAGGTCAATTTGCTCAGCGGCAATTTCCAGGGTAGGACCTATGGCCTTGCCTTCGTAGGCGATAGCTTGAAAGGCTTTGCTCAATTCACTGTTGATGTCCCCGGAGTTTGGATAGTCAATTACCTGCACGCGCATGAAGGGTACTTCCAGTAGGAATCCCTCTTCGATGGGGTCTAAAAGGGCGAATTCCTGGGCAACACTAATATTAGCGGATACGGCCAAACCGCTTTCAGCGCGGGCTTCCTGGGCAAAGGGCCCACAAAGGAACTTAATTGCTTCCCAAGCTGCTTCGGGATCCTTAGTGTTCTTGGTCATGGCAAATCCGGATTCGGCCATTAAGTTAGCCCGAGCTTCTTTAACGGGATATCCCACTACCCGGATCTCCTCTGGTTTGAAAGCCCTCAGCTTACGAAGACTTTGCAGCCACCAGTGGCCTGAACCCCAAAGAGCACAGCGACCACTGACTAATGGTTCGATGCCCAATATGCCTATGTCCCGCCAGGGGATGGCGACATTGTAATCGTCTTTTAGGGCAATCAATTGGGTAAAGGCTTCAGTGGTTTCCTGCGAGTTTAGATACCCATCAGCCTTGCGCTGTCCATCCTCCCAAGCCAGTACTTCTCCACCTAGACACCAGATCCAGTTAATCCAACGGTAAGTAGAGTCATCAAAGAATACTGCATACTTTTCTCTGCGGGGTTCGTCGCTGGTGAGTTTCGGGGCTTTGTCCATAAACTCATCCCAGGTCCAACCCGGTTCTGGTTCTGTGACTCCGGCAAGATCAAAAGCACGTCGATTGTAGTATAATACCTGGGGTGTAAAGTCCTTCGGTATGGCATAGAGTCTGTCCCCGATGCGTCCTGCATCGACGACGATTGGGAAGTATTGGTCCAGGAAATCACCGGGTTCTTTGGCGATGTACGGGTTAAGATCGTATAGGATCCCCGTATCCACCCAAAAGGGAACGGAAATGGAGTCCAACAGCATGATGTCCGGGCCTACACCGCCGGCGGTTTCCACAAGAATTTTATCGTTGTACCCAGCATACGACTCAACAATGAGCTCTATATCAGGATATAGTCGATTGAATTCCTCGGCAATAATCTCCTCTACTTCTAACTCTGAGGGACCTCCCCAGATCACAGCCTTAATCTTCACCTTCTCTGCGAAAGACACATTGCCAACACCAATAAGCATCAAACAAACCAGAGCAATGATCACAACTAATCTTCGTTCCTTCATTTGGACTGCCTCCTAACACAATATAGTTAATCGCGCGTACAACTGCCGAGCCTTAACACGGTAAACGGACTCCAGTGCTACGAAAGTACTGTTCTGTCGAGCCTGGGTTCCAAACCAGAACCCTGTTCAACTTATACAGGTACATTGTGTGATTGACGATGTCTTTGTGCTTTGTGTTTTCCTCTGTGTCGCGGTCTGTTTCAATGCCGACCGATGTTGTTGCACCAACACACTGGGATCATTGCTTAACTTCGACGGTGATCTCCTCTGCTAGCACACATGATGTGCCCTTCCTTTGTGAATGAATCTTGATCGTGAATGTACCTGCCTCCCTTGGCGTCCATGTGGCGACGTACCGTACATCGGTCTCCTTGTTGAAGATTAGTTCTCCCTCGGGTGTCTCGGCCCAAACCAGAAAATCCCCCTCGACAAGTCTATCCCTGGTGATTACCAAGACTGGAATTTCCGTGGGGGTGTCCTTTTCGGTATGAATAGAGCGTGTCCGCAAAATCCATGATACTTCAGTATCAACCACGAGTGGACGCTGATCGTATCCTTGTAGGCTCTCTGCCACGAGCATAATCTCCACGGTTTTTTGTTCCGCCACAGCATCAGTGGGAACTAGGACTACAAATTCGGTTGGGCTAATCTGTTCAACTTCTAGTTGATCACGGCCTAGGAGAGCAAATAGCTGGGGTTGTTCAACCGCAATATCTGTTGCATCACCATCGAAGCCTAATGGTAGATGCTCTGCGACTACTTGGACAGGAATGCGGCATACAGATTCCAGATCCACATGCCATTCCCAGCGCACCGGCGCGACGATCATAGTCCTTTTCTGTCGATGGACATTGACCACTGAAGAAAGAGATTGTGCATCGGCCAGCTGTGCGGTAACCTGAAGCTCGCCTTGTTTTCCTGGTGGCAACCAGCCGCCATATAGGCCGTTCTCGTATAAGACTATGGCTCCGTCGGTATGAGCATAGCTTTGGTACTCGAGGGTCTGCTCTCCTTCGATGCTCACCGCGGCTGATTTAATTGGTTTTTGCGCCCGATCCCGGAGGATCATGGGTACATAGACAAAGTCACCCTCTGGGACCCACATATTTTGGTACAGGGGTTCTAGATACACATCCTTTGTTAACCGATCTACTTTGCGTTGCTCCTTGCGGTAACCCCACTCCAACATGCGCCACTCAGCTGGGGTCATACGGTTTACCATTCGTCGATAGAACACCATTTGATCTTGCCAGGGGAATGAGTACTCCCTACGGGATTCTCTTTCTGCAAAGATCAGCATTTCCTCATCGGTATGCCGGGGCAAGAAGGCACCGGGCATTTCGCTCAACAGTAGTGGCATAAGTCCGGCCATGTGGTCTGCATGCCAAAACCGCTCGATGCCGGACTGATGGAAAAGCCCATCCATGTTATGAAGGGTCTCATGGATCCCCACCCTGCTAATTGCTGCATGGGGCCCATCAAACACTCCCTGGGAGTTATATGCACCCCCGCCGATAACCCCTAGACCGGGACCCTCCGCAGCACCGCCATAGGCCTTTCCGGCCCCGAATACATTGCGGCCCTCCCAGGCCCAAAACGCGATCACGATTGGATACTTTTTAAGATCAATCCCGCTTTGGCGTAGGAAAGGAGCTGCATTCGCAGCAAGAAGATGATAGGCATTGCTGGAGGGAGAGTTAAACTCGGATAAGGCAAGACGGCGATCGATTTGCAGATAATCTAACTCCAATTCTAAGTGAGGACCAGCCTCTTGCACAAAGAATTCCTTGATTGCGGCTACCTCTTTATGAAATTCTTGAATGTCTGTAGCATTAGCTATCTTCACATCACTTTGCGTGAACAACACAGCTAATGTAGGGATGACGACGATATCATCTAGGGACACCTCTTCTGGCGAAGCGGCCTGAATGGGTAAGGCTGACCCCAGTGTGATGATTACTACACCCAAGATGAGCCTATACAATTCGGAATGTCGTAGAGAACGAATAGACTTGTACAACAGCGATCCCTTCCTTCTAAAGAGCTTAAATGGTCGGTCTTACGCCGGTCATTATGTGCGTTAACGTTGTGCATCGTGCAGATTAGTTCCCATTGTGTCGATGCAAACTCAGTAAAGCAAAGGAAGTTGTTGGCGACAATATTCATCTATGTGGAAGCGAATAGCGAACGATGTATATGATCATAGTTCGACATTGGTGCATACTTTCCTTCAGTAAACCATCAAAAGAGCTACCTTTACACCAATAGATCGACAATGTCAGCAATTTCCGTAATACAGATCATTGGCGCGATAGTCACCGCCGTGCCGAGGCGTAGTTCCGGATGCGAGGGTAGGAAAGCTGTTGGATGCCTTCTAGGAACAGACACGAAGCTTTTAGCAAAACTAAGTGTTTGTAAAATCAGTTGACCAAAGGGTAACCTGTCTGAAACGATTCGCCTAAAGCCAGTTCCAGAGTGTAGACGTGGTGTTTGGTATCTCCATACCGTAGTGAAAGATAATACCCAACAGTTCAACGCCGCTGGTTACAGACTCATCTAAGAGTGAAAGGTCTGCCTTAAATTGGTAACCATCATTGGCGTGAATTGACTCCTAGCCCTGCTCTGACGACTCGGTGTTTGTAGCGTATTCTTGTTAGAGGTCACTTAGCACATCAACTCGGTGGTGAACGGCTCAGAGCCGGAAATCGTCTGTTCTTGTGTGCTAAGCCTAGTGACACAGGATTGGTTGTTTATGTGTGGGTAATGTATTGCATCAGGGCCACGATCGGCCCTGATGCAATAAAAGCAATGTTATTCCATGACAAATTCTAGCTCCCCTACTTTCCAGTACTGCCACTTGATGGAAGTCCCGGGATACTCGAATCTGCCCCACATGATCTCAGAAATGACCAATTCACCCCACTCATTCACATCACCATCGGTAATAAAGACGTCAAAGCCAATGACAACACCATCGTCTACCCATAGTTCAGGCAGCGCAATGATGGGGATTACCAACTCACAAATGTAGCCATCATCGGTTCGTAGGGCGGCTATTTCCGCACCAGCCACCGCGCCCCAAAAACTATTATGCATGATGGTGACTATGCCCTCTTCCTCATCACCACCAAAGGGGTGGAAGTAGACCCAGTAGTCATCATCTTTCCATTTGCCACTACCCGGATTGTCGGTATCATAGGTCTCTGCGGTGGTATCGTTAAGGACATCAAAAGCGAAGTTGATCCGGTCTTGGGCCCAATAGTCGCTCAGGTCAAAGGTGCCAAGTACAGAGTCGTCTTTGACATCAACTGCAACATAGAGGTTCTCGTAATCCCAACCGAGATACAACTTTACGGTCAGATCCTCGGCAGATTCAAGGTCTCCGCGCATAATATTCGAGCCTGGACCAATCACAATCGATGGCTTAGCTAGGTCCCACTCTGATAGGTCAGCATCAATGGTGGGGGCTTTATCAAAGAAATATGCCTTAGCCTTGTTGGGATTTTTCTCAGCCATGACAGGGACTACGGAAAGCACTAGTACCACGATAACACCAACAAATAGAAGAACTCTCTTACTCATGTTATTTGCTCCTTTCCGGATGAACTGAATTAGCACGTATAGATTATGCGGACTACGTTTGTATCTTCTACGTCTCACCTCCAGGGGCGTCGGTTGATTGAGATAAAGGTTATATCAGTAATAGTGTATGTCCTTAACAACCTATTCATGTTCTTGTCAAGCTCAGTCACTACTCTTCGTATGGGGACCATGGATTATTCTTGATGACCATATCAACTTGTTCTGCGGCGATCTCCAGGGCTGGGCCAAGGGCCTTTCCATCGTAGGCGGCGGATCTAATTGCAGTATCAATAATGCTGGATATTTGATCGTAGCTTGGATGCTCAATCACATGAACCTTCATAAACGGTACGTCTAGGAGGAATCCCTCCTCAATTGGGTCCGCATAGGCGAATTCCTGGGCTATAGCGATATTTGCCGATATGGCCAGGCCACTTTCAGCCCTTGCGGACTGGGCAAAGGGTCCGGTAAGCCACTTGACTACTTCCCAGGCTTCATCAGGATGCTTGGTATTGACAGTCATGGCAAAGCCTGATTCAGCCATCAAGTTGGCCTGTTGTACCCGCACAGGATAGTTCACTACTCGGATCTCCTCGGGTTTGAAGGCCCTCAGCTTGCGCAGGTTTACTAACCACCAATGTCCAGAACCCCACAGGGCGCAACGACCAGTAAGGAGTGGTTCAACACCTAATATGCCTACATCACGACTGCTAATAGCCACACGATAGTCATTTTTGAGGGCAATAAACTCGCCAATTGCTTCAGTGGTGGCCTTTGAGTCTAGGTATCCATCGGCCATCAGCTGACCATTTTCCCAACCGAGTACTTCGCCCCCTAGACACCACACCCAGTTGATCCAACGGAAGATCCAATCGGAAAAGTAAGCGGCATATCGTTCGCGGCGGGGCTCATCGCTGGTAAGCTTGGGAGCTTTTTCTAGGAATTCCTCCCACGTCCAACCAAATTCGGGTTCGGTGATCCCGGCTAGATCAAAGGCACGACGATTGTAGTAAAGCACCTGGGGTGTGAAATCCTTCGGTATGGCATATAGTCTATCCCCGACTCGACCAGCATCGATCACGTTTGGGAAAAACTGATCAAGAAAATCTGGCTCATCCCGCTCCAAATATGGTTTGAGGTCGATCAATAGATCCTTATCAACCCAAAAGGGAACGGCTATTGAGTCTAGTAGCATGACATCGGGACCTACCGCGCCCGCGGTTTCTACCAGGATCTTATCGTTGTAGCTGGCGCCATAGGACTCAACAACTAGTTCAATGTGCGGATTCAGTCGGTTATACTCCTCGGCAATCTGCTGCTCAACCTCTAACTCGTTCTGCCCTCCCCAAATGACAGCCTTAATCGTGACCTTCTCGCTAAGAACAGATCCAGTAAGCGATGTGATGATTAGGCAAAGCAATGCTAGGGTTCCCGCTAACTTCCGAGTCTTCATTATCCCTACCTCCGTTTGCGGATAGTTGCTGCTCTCCTCTATTGGCAAGCCTATTCGCTTCAAGCACCCAGTATTCTATCCGAAGGAATTTCGACTGTGGAAACCATATGAAGACACGACTAATCAAATGCTATGGATATAGGTTCTGGCTGTGTGCCCTAAATTTGGTTCTAGTTTTGCAGTAATAGACGATTCAATAGTCTCTAATTCCATTATTCGACGAAAGGTCCATTATTTCCTGCAATAGTTCATGGATGATCTGGGGTTTTGACATAAGCCCGGCGAAAAAAAGAGAAACCATGTGCTAGTTTGGTAAATCAAGCCCATAGCGAGCGAATATTTGTTCCGGTGTACCAAGTTCTTCAGACAAAATTCGTAACGTATAGCCGGCTAAGACAGCAAATCAGCTATGAAGTTAGCCACCATTTGAGCACTAAAAGGTTTGGGAGGTTCCTTGTCCTCTCCTCTTTTCTCATGGGAACGACGACATAAGCCCTCATCTATCCAGCGAGCATTAAACCCCATTACTTTCATCATTGCCGGATCAGTGAACAGCAAGGTTGGCATAGCATACATATGCACGATCCCCAACAATGTTTTAACCATATATGTAAGTATTATCAAGGCTGATGGCACTATGAATCGTTGTCTGCGGACTTCTTTTGTCCTAGCTTAGAATCAGGTCCCGTAGATCGAGCCATACCAACACTACCCTTCGCGAAGGAATGTAATTATCTGATAACCTCGCGAAACATTTCCATTCTCCTGCTTACCGACGAAAAGAGTTTTCCGGATAATAAAACGGCATCCGAACCGAGAAAGCTTATGTCAAAACCCCAGCATGAATGATCATGGTTTATTTTGGTTCCGGAAAGCTGGCAAGAATAGTACGTAGACCGCCGCAAAACTAGGCAAGGACGAGATGAGGTAACGCGCGGTGGCCGTACACACTACCTAGTTAATCCTCTGCTAGAAGCGTGATCTGCAGCAGAGATCCAAAGGGGGCTGCAGAAACTGCAGCCCCCTTTGAACCAATGTTAAGGACGAGGTTCTACTCTACAACGAATTCCAATGCTCCGACCTTCCAATACTGCCACCTAATGCCGCCGCCTTCAGGATAGTCAAAGCCTCCCCACATGATCTCAGACATGACCAACTCGCCCCAGTCATTGACATCTCCATCGGTAACAAAGACGTCAAAGCCAATCACGGTACCTTCTTCGATCCATAGTTCAGGTAGCTGAACTATGGGTAACTTCACTTCCGTACGGTAGCCGTCGTCGGTTCTAACCGCGGCAATTTCTGCATCGGCTACTGCGGTCCAATGGGTGTTACACATGATGGTAACTAGGCCTTCTTCTTCGTCACCACCGAAGGGGTGGAAATAAACCCAGTAATCATCGTCTTGCCATTCATCACTGCCAGGGTTATCCTTACCGTATGCTTCAAGGGTGCTGTCATTTAGGGCATCGAAGCACAGGTTTACGCGATCCTGGGCCCAATAGTCACTAAGATCAAATGTGCCTAGTACGGAATCATCCAAAGCATCAACGGCTATATACAAATACTCATAGTCCCATCCCACATATAGTTTGAGCGTAAGGTCTGCGGCTGATTCTAGGTCCCCTTTCATCACATTGGACCCGGGTTCAATAACAACCGCTGGCTTGGCCAAGTTCCACTCGGACAGATCCCCATCGATAGTGGGCGCCTGCTCAAAGAAATATCCGATGGCTTTGTTCGGATTCTTCTCAGCCATAGCTGGGACTACAGAAAGTACTAAGAGTAAAATGCAAGATGCAAATAGACAGATTCTATTTCTCATTTTGAATTGCCCCTTTCAGGTGAATTATAGTAACAATGCTATGTGGTAGTTCCAGGTCCTCCTTTCGCTCCCCTATTGGAGTTGGTGATGGAGGCTAATAAAGCTGAATGTTAGTCTCCCTGTTCTGTGTTTCCACACAGATCTATTTACTATTGAAATGGCGACCAGGGATTTTCCTTGAGTACCATTTCAACTTGCTCGGTGGCAATCTCCAACGTCGGCCCAAGGGCCTTTCCGTCATAAATGGCGGATCGCACTGCCGTATCAATGATATCCGAGATGCGGTCCGAGTCGGGATGTTCAATTACGTGTACTTTCATGAAGGGTACTTCCAGTAGGAAGCCTTCTTCTATGGGGTCGGCGTAGGCAAACTCTTGGGCGACCGCGATGTTTGCAGATACCGCAAGGCCGCTCTCTGCCCTTTTCTCCTGGGCGAAAGGTCCGGTGAGAAACTTAATTGCTTCCCATGCTTCCTCGGGATTTTTTGTGTTAACAGTCATGGCAAAACCTGATTCGGCCATTAGGTTTGCCCGTTCATCCCGTACAGGATAGCCCACCACTCGAATCTCTTCAGGTTTGAAGGCCCGGAGCCGGCGAAGGCTTTGCAACCACCAATGTCCAGAACCCCACAGGGCGCATCGGCCGCTAAGGAGTGGTTCCACACCTAATACGCCGATATCACGCCAGGCAATGGCCACGCCGCGATCGTTTCTAAGTCCGATATATTCTGCAAATGCTTCGATCGTTTCCATGGAGTTGAGGTAGCCATCAGCTTTTAGCTGGCCGTCCTCCCATGCGAGGACTTCGCCACCTAAGGACCAGATCCAGTTAACCCAGCGATAGATCCAGTCATCGAAATACACGGCGCGCCGTTCTCTGCGAGGTTCGTCACTGGTAAGTTTGGGTGCTTTCTCCATAAACTCATCCCATGTCCAGCCCGGTTGGGGTTCGGTGATTCCCGAAAGATCAAACGCCCGTCTGTTGTAATACAGTACCTGGGGAGTAAAGTCTTTAGGGAGAGCATAGAACTTATCCCCGATGCGACCAGCATCAACTACGTTTGGGAAGAACTGCTCGAGGAAATCGCTGTCCTCTTCTGCTAGATAGGGTGTTAGGTCGATTAATACACCTTTTTCCATCCAGAAGGGAACGGAAATGGAGTCTAGCAGCATGATGTCCGGGCCTACTCCACCTGCAGTCTCGACAAGAATCTTATCGTCGTATCCAGCATAGGACTCAACAGTTAGCTCGATGTCCGGATACAACTGATTGAACTCCTCAACAATCTCCTGTTCGACTTCCAGTTCGTTTTCTCCACCCCAAATGACAGCCTTGATCTGTACTTTCTCCGCAAAGGCTGATCCGGTAACTAAACCGAGCATTAAGCATACCAGATAAAGCGTAAGTGCGGATTTTCGATAGTTCATTTGCGTGACCTCCATTTGCTGAACATACTTTCCTGATTCCAAACCATTCGTTCTTTTAACTAATCTGACCGAATCCCCCCTCGTATTAGCAAAGGTACTGGTCCCTCCTAAGGGTACAGCCCATTAGGTTGTACCAATTATATTTACATTCACTAGTCGCTGTTTATACCAATAACTGACTACTGAACCTCGGTGGTTAACTCCTCTAAGGATACGTAGGCAGTACCTTCCTTTTGAGAATAGACTTTCATCATGCAGGTCCCTGTCTTTGTTGGTATCCAAGTTGCGATATAGCGGCCGGGGGATTGCTGCTCAAAGGAAATCCTGCCCTCGGATGTTTCTGCCCACACCTCAAAATCATCGGTAGCCAGTTTACCCTGGGAGAGAAGCATGACTTGGATTTGGGCTGGTGTGCCCACTTTTGCCTTTAGAGGACGAATTCTCATCGTCCACGACACCTTAGCCTCCAATAAGAGGGGACGCTGATCATAACCATGCATACTTTCGACTTCTAGCATGATTTCCATGGAAGTTGGTTCCACAATCGCACTACTTGGGATCACTACGAGAAAGTCATTGGAGCTGAGACTTTCTACCTGCAATGGTTCATAATCCAAAGTAGCATTCAGTTGGGCTTGGTCGTCTATGCCGCTGGCTTTTAACTCGTTCGTGGCCAAGGGAAGGTGCTCAGCGGTTACCGACACGGGGATTTTACAAATAGGTTCCTGATCTAGGATCCACTCCACACGGATTGGTGCATCGATTACCGCCCGTTTCTGTCGGTTAATGGTCAGTTCGGAACGGAGGTTTTGTCCCTTTGTCAGTTGGGCGTCAATGGTGAGAGTACCTTGAACCCCTGGTTGTACCCAGCCAGCATAAATACCGTTCTCATAGAGAACCAAGGAACCATCGGTATGGGTATACCGTTGGTATGCCAGTGTGTGATCATCTAAGCTAACGGAGGCAGAAGTGACTGGGTTTCCCAGGTGATCCCGCAATACCACTGGCACGTAGACTAGGTCCCCCTCTGGGACCCACATGTTTCTATACAAGGGCTCTAGATATACATCATCTGTCACCCGGTTAAGGTCATTGATTGTCTTGCGGTAACCCCATTGGAGTGCTCTCCATTCATCAAAGGTCATCCGTTCTACCATACGCCGGTAAAACACCATTTGATCTTGCCATGCGAAGGAGTACTGTCTGAGCTTCTCCTTTTCCGCTAGAGCCATCATTTCCTCGTCGGTATGTCGGGGTAAAAATGCCCCTGGCCTTTCGCTTAGAAGCTCGGACATGAGTCCCGCCATGTGATCAGCGTGCCAAAACCGTTCCATGCCTGAGTTTCCAAAAAGTCCATCAAAGTTGTGCAGTGTCTCATGGATGCCCACTCTACTGATGACTTCGTAACTACCGTCAAAGACTCCCTGGGAGTTGTATGCGCCCCGGACATAGGATCCTAGGAAGGGGCCCTCGGCGGCTCCTCCGTATGCTTTTGCGGCACCGAACTCATTTTGGGCGCTCCACGCCCAGAAAGCGATAATTAAGGGGTACTTGGACAGGTCAATCCCGCTTTGTCGCAAAAAGGGAGTGGCGCTATTGGCAAATAAGTGGTAACGATTGTCCCCGGGGGAGCCAAATTCTGAAAGAGCCAGGCGGCGGTCAATTTGCAGATAGTCAAGTTCTAGTTCTAGGTGCTCACCGGCTTCTTGAATAAAGAACTCCTTGATAGCAGCCACCTGTCCGTGGAAGGCTTGGATGTCTTTTTCGTTAGCTGTTTTTACATCACTCTGGGTGAAAAGGACAATGAGTGTGGGGATTACCACCACTTCATGGTCTTCTTTAGAGGCTACGCTCGTTGGTATGGAAGCGCAAGCTGCAGGTATGCATACTGCGGTAGCGATCAGAGTAACCATAAGGTAAAGAATAAACAGGCACCGCTTTGGGATAAGTACGGTATTGCGCAAGAATGATCATCTCCTTCTTTAGATGATTCATGTGCAGGTACACCCTTCTAACCTCCTGTAGTGATGTATGGGCGTACGTGCAAGGTTCCAAACCAGTTTGTTCTTGCTATATCCCTCCCCGCTGATAGGTCTACCTTACAATTAGAGGGTACGATCAATGGTCTACATTGTTGAAATTCGACATTGGTTCAAAATTTCCTTTAGTAAACCAAGGGAAATTTAACCTTTGTGTTTAAATGAGGGGTGATGAAGGGCCTTTACGGACGGATATTGTTTTGACAAACGCTCTAAAGTACGGTCTGTTATAGGTTTGGTCGAAGAGAACAAGGTGCAGATTTTTCCATACCAAAGTATTCTATCATCCATCGTTCCGACGAAACTATTGTGTTATTTTTTCTTCTAACCTATAATAACATTGCAGATAGAGGTCGGAATGGTCTACATAGCATCCTTTTTGGAGGAGAGTATATGATTAGATATGAACTGCTACTGTTTATGCTGTCTTTAGTTGTACTTTGCTTTCCCGCCGCCATTTGTGTTGCTCAACCACAACGGATTATTGTTCAGGCCGAGAAGCCCTCATTGCAGGTGGGCTCCCGAGGAAGGGATTTCAAGTCTGCGGCCTTAACAGGGGAGGTTTTGGGTCAGGAGTTTGGTGGTGAGATTGGTCATTTTACCGAATACACCTTTGTTGCTAAGCAAGACTATTCATCTCCCCTCCTTGGAGTCAGATACGCCCGGGCCTTTGCCGATGGGGGATTTTTCCAAGCAACCTTAGATGGGCAAGATGTAGGTCTTATACCCTACACCTACACTGGGGGCTGGGGCGAAGCACCCTCCCATTTTGACACATCGTACATAGCTTTGCCACCTCTAGCGGCTGGGGAGCATAGGATCCGCCTAACCGTAACCGATGCCGTACCAGACCAAACCGTGGTCCCCGGGGTGGATGTCTCTCCCTCCCCTATTCTGGATTTGGTGGGTAACCGCTCTGACAAAAACAGTGTGGGCAACGGAAAGAATGTGGCCTTGTTTACTGGTAAATCTTCCAAGGTCTTCTATGCCACTTACGAAATGGGAGAAATCTTTAGCGCCGCTAACGGTGGAACAATCAGCTGGTGGCCAGATCATGTACTGGTCAGTCCGGAAGTGGTGGGTGTGCATTCTAGCGCGCGGCCTAACGTAAACATTGACGTGCTAGAGATCTTTGAGGATCCCGACAGGGAACACCTAACAAAGGTAAGCGAGGTGCGTCAGGTTTGTGTTACCGAGGATGATGTGATCGTATCTGTGATTCATCTGCATAATCCTGGGCAAAAAGTGGAGGAGTATGAGTTAGTGATCACCGGAGATCTGCGCCAAGCCCATGACTGGCGGGAACAACCGGGGGGTAGGAAGCTTACTGAAAACATCGATGGAGTGGTGGTTTTGACCGATGTCAGTGCCTTCGGGGAGATCCTCCACGATGGCCTGTCCTTGGCGGTGGGAAGTACAGTCAAGCCAGAGACGATCCACACCCATTCCGCGGGAACCTACCAAGTGGTCTTTAGAATTCCCTTAGAACCAGGTGAGACGAAAACCCTGAAAGCTGCCTGCGCGATCCATCCAAACCGGGCCCAGGCCCTTGCGAATCTAAAGAGAACCCTAAAAGAGGAAGACCCCATTGCCGAGAACCGGAAAAGCTGGGAGGAGTTCTATCAAGAGGATATTCCTCGATTTACCTCGTCGGATCCGGGCTTGGATGAGCTTTATGCCTTTCGCTGGTTCTTGCTTCGTTTTTCCACAGCTGGTGGCGATCTCGGCTTTTTTAAGTATCCTGTAGTCATGGAAGGACGAGAAGCTTATCAAACCTATTGCTGCTATAGTGCTCCCTTTATGGCCTTTGATATGAACTGGGTCGTGGATCCTTTAGTTGGATTCGGCCATATTGCCAATATGTGCCTAGCCGCCTATGAAGACGGACGTTTTCCCTGGTATACATCCCCCCGTACGAATCATGTGCCCTTGCACCATCAGTCAAAAACGGGTCTGTCCCTACTGCCCTTCGTTGCCTGGAAGCATTACCTTGTTCATGGCGATTTAGGGTTGATCCAGGAGATCTATCCGGCCCTGGCGGAGAATGTAAGGTGGTGGATCAAAGATCGGGATCCCGATGGTAACGGGCTGTTTGTGATTACCCATCAGTTGGAGACGGGTATGGATGATCTATTCCGCTGGCAGGATCCCCTCTTACGCTATGAAGCGATCGATGCAACCAGCTATGCCTACGCCAACCTAAAGGCGGTTTCCTCTTTGGCCCAGGCTTTGGGTAACGAAGAAGAAGCCGCATATTTCGTCCAATATGCCCAAAGGACGGCCCAGGCCCTAAACTCCCTGCTTTGGGATGAGGATTCCAGCTGTTACCGAGATCGCCACCCTTCTACGAAACAGTTGGCAAGCCAAGTGACAATCACCACTTTCTATCCTTTCTTTGCGGGGATAGGTCAGAACAAGGAGTTTGGTGTGTTTACGGAACACTTGCTCAACCCAAAACGCTTTTGGCTTGCCTATCCGGTACCGGCCCTTTCTAAACAGGACCCGGACTTTAATCCCACCGGTTTTTGGCAGGGTCCGGCGTGGCCTGCGGCCACTAGTCACGTTCTAGAGGCCTTTGCCACTTCCGCGAAGGACTTCGATCGTTCTTATCTACCCCAAGCTGCCCTGTTGCTCAGACGAGCCGTGAACAATCATCTTCGGCCCCGGGCTGACTTCTATGAACGGTACAACCCATTAACCGGAGCTCCTTTGAGCACATTTCGGGATTACATGCATTCCTGGTGGGTGGATTTGTACATTCGCCATGTTGCCGGGTTTATGATCGAGGACGATGGTACCGTGCGCATTGATCCCCTGCCCTTAGGCCTTGAGTACTTTTCCATGTCCAATATCCCCTATCGGGGGAAGCGGATCGATATTACATGGCAGGAACCTGGTGTCCAAGGTGATCTAGAGCCGGGGTTGACGGTTTATGTGGATGGGCAGATCGAGGGGCAATTTCCCGAGTTCTATCCGGGAGATAATCCCATCTTACTTGAGTTCTGAGGTCACAGAATCCCCTAAGCTGCTGGTTACGGTCCGGGGCTTAGGGGAAATTGAAAGCGGATACTTCATCGGGAAGGTACGTGAGGACCACCTAGATTTGGACCCGAGGTGTGGATGCACTTGCTGGTTTATCTGTGCACATAGGATAAGGCCGGGCTGATTGAGGCCCGGCCTTTAGCTTATCTTACTAGAGGAAACTCTGTCACGCGCAGATTAGTACACCCATAGGGAATCAAGATAACCTCCTCCGTTGGTTCGGTGGAGGATGTAGGGCTTGCGGGAATTGGACCAGCACAACTGTTGACTAGGCCCCATTGGGGTACGATTTTCCCCTTTACCTTCAATTGGATCGGTGCACCTTCTGGTGAAAAGGGCATGGGACCAACTGGCTTAAGCATGACTTGGATACTGCTTTGGGGATCGTCTAGGTCAATCTCTAATCCATAGTTCCACGGTGTTGTGGGATGGATCTCATAGTCACCATAGGGGTCGGTTCCGTCAATTAGGACCCATTCCTCTCCCATCTTTAGCGAGTAGACCAAAGGCCCGCGATGGATGGATACAGAGCCATTGAACCCACGCCTGATAGTAATTTCCATCGGGAACTGTAGTTTTACTTCATCGCCTTGGTCCCAAGTGCGCTCAATGACAAAGAACTGTCCCGATTCTACAGTCTGCTCTGTTCCATCTGGGAGGGTAACCGATGCGTTCTTCGCCCACGTAGGAATGCGGAGATGTAGGGGAAACCTCACCTTCTCTTCCGTCTGTATTTCCAATGTCACAGTCTCCCTGAAAGGATATTCTGTGCTCTCGATAATGGAGACCGTTTTTCCATTTATCTGTGTGGTGACCTTGGAGGGTGCATAGACGATTTTAGCCAATCCCCCATCGGGTGTGCCCATCCAGGCGTGGGCTGCCAGTTTTGGCCAGCCTTGGTGCATGTTCGCGGTGCAGCAACCGAAGTTTGGCTCAAGTCCGAAGATATTTGCCTCACTACCATTGGTCCAACCGCGGTCAGCGATGCTACAGATTACTTGGTTGGCCTGTTGATCATATTGATGGGTCCACATATCTGGGCTAAAGGTAGCCGGCAGGGCATTATATGCGATTTGTTCCAATCGATCGGCTAGGGCTACATCGGCAAAGATGGTCATGAGCATCTCTAATGAGAACATGTATTCCACTACGGCGCACAGCTCGGTTCCCCGGGAAGGATCCTTGCCCCCAAAGTGTTCATCTCCAGTAAAGATGCCCGTTGCTTGCCCGTGATACTTATCTAGATTTGTTAAGGCACGGCAAACTGCCTCTCGATCCGAATCCTGCTTAGACTGCCTAAACCAGATACCCCCGGTCTTTAGCCCCATGGCATTATTGACTACGTGGGTTTCCATTTTTAACTTGTCAACAGGTTGTGGGCGTTGGTAGATGAAATGAGTAAAATGGTTTTGCCAATTGAAGCCCTGTTTCTGCAGTTTTTTGCTAAGTTCCAATAGCCATCCTTCTTCGGTTACGTCGAATAACCACTGGACGCATAAGGCCATATCAGCCCAGCGGAACATGGCCCAAGACCGAAGAGGATGCGCATCAAGGTGCTGATTCAGATACCGGCAGAAATTGAGCATTACCTCTAGTACCCGTTCTTCTTTGGTGGCCTCATAGTACTGGACAAACACCTTGAAAACAACGAAAATAGGCCATGGATCCCGGGGATAGTCCCGATGGGGATCTCCCTCTACAGGTCCGATCCAACCTTCTTCGTCTTGATAGTTTAGGAAAGCCTCGAGCCATTTACTTACATTATTTTTAAGATTTTCATCATCGAGTAGATAAGCGAGGGGTAACAGTCCATCAACGTAGTAAGGACCCCGCTCCCAACCATCCCGACTGCCTCCCAACCACATGTTGTCCGGGCCAAGGTCCTCCCAGACTTCCTCGATACTCCCACTTAGACCCCGGCTTTGGATTTCCAGTTGTTCTTTCAACCAACCACGGGGTCTGACTTGACCCAACGGCAAGGGTAGATACTTCAGTGGAAAGAGTTGTTCGGTCACTCCACTTCCTCCTCCAACTTAGTCACATTTTTCGAGCTTCATTTCTGATATTTATGTTGTTATATGGTTATATTTCTGCTGGCGCGGGCAAAATCCTTCTTTTGCACCACGTTTTTTTGTATCAATCCAGATATTGTTGAGGAATAGTAACGCTACAAGGTCCAATGACCGACAACTAGGCTAGAGACCGGGTTTTCGGCAGCGCATATGCAGGAAATATGGCATGATTTGGGCATCTTGCACCGCCGGGCATTGAGACACGCTTTCATCGGTCGGTCTTGGCTCCTCTACACGTTCGATAACAAAGCCGGAGACGACTACCGTATTTATCCATTGGCTTAGAGTGCGATGGAACACAGGTACACGAAAGGGACGTCTTGTCCTTTTTACTTCCTCCGGTGCCGCGCTAAAGATCCACTCCTCCACCTGGCCTGTTCCATACTCAAAGTATCTGCCCAATTCCAGGGCATACGTCAGGTCCGTTGCATCCCTTAGGTTACGACGATGGGGTGTTGTAGTACAAGGATGGGTGATGGAAAACTGGAGAAAGCCACCGGGTTTTAGTACACGGTATGCCTCTTGAAACACAAGCTCGGTATCGGGTATGTCCATCAAGCTCATGAAGGCGGTGGCAAAATCAAAGGTGCCCGTGGCAAAGGGCAGGTCAGTTGCACTGGCCACCTGATAGGTAATCCCCAAAGGCTCCTGATCCTCCACATCGTGGGCGTACTTGATGAAACGGGGTGAGATATCAATTGCCGTCATTACAGCTTGCCTTTTTGCGAGCAGACGGGTATTATGCCCCTCCCCACATCCTAGATCAATACCTTTAAGGTTGGAAATATCACCCAGCATGACCAAAAAGGCTGGAGTATTCAAGTAGTCGCGATACACATCGTACCCAGCCCGGGATAGTTCCGTCCAGGTTGGGGCATTCTCATCCCAATAGGCTCCCACTTGTTGAGGGTCCATCTGATCTTTATCCATCGGTTTTCCTCCGTCTTTGAGATTGTAGGGATGTTATTCGACAAAAGGTCCTGGTTTCCTGTAGATGTGGACATGAGAACAGGGAGCACGTTGTGTGCTCCCTGTGTTGTACTAGATCACTTCCAGATCGTCTCTGGAAGGAAGCTTCGGAAAGCTAGCATGGGGTTCTGTTTGGTACCAGAAGGCCGTTGTGGCCACATCGTACTGCAGCGGAAGGTAACGGCCGTTTTGCCTCCAACCGAGGGCTTGGATGGTTACCCTTAGGTCCTCTTCAAAGCGGATGGGATCCTTCACGTGCCAGCGGTACATGCCAAAACGTTGTTGACTGCGGTATAGTCCATCGGGCTTGATTACCTGGCAAAGGCCCAGATAGGGTGTGGAGTAAGTGCAGTACTGTCCTCTGGGGAACTCCCAGTTCCACGCGCCACCGAAGTAGTCTTCGGTACCGGTGCCACAAATGGTCGGAAAGTCCTTATCTCCGTCGAGGAAGAACTTGATTTCCCCCTCACCCCACCAGCCATTGTTGGTCACACCAACGGCCATATACGTACCAACATAGTGACCTTGACCCCTTACGCCATCGAGAATGGTATGATCCTGTTTGTAAGATAGAGGATTATTTCGACGCCATTGGGCGTGGAAATACGCTGCATCATCGGGGACTGGTGCCAAACAATAGTTTATCTGATAGTACAATACCACAGGGTCCGGTCCAAGATTTTCAATGCTAATCCGCGCGGATTTTCTGAAGGGCATCTCCCAATAACTGTTCATTCCACCGTTGGGATTAGCGGCTACGGGTATGGAGCCCACCAATGCTAGTTCACACCATCCGTTGCAGAAAAAGTCCCCATAGGGTACTTCCACCGATGGTTCCGCCTCACCATCCCAGTAGAAGCGTAACACTAGATTACGCCATGCACTACTGTGGCAGGTCATCCAAATCTGTTGAATTGCTCCCGGTCCTTCAATTTCCGCCAACGTGAAGGTGCTCCTGCCCTCGATACTGATCGACGGAGAGACCTTCCATCCTTGACCTAGTTCCCGAGCGCAATGGGCTCCGGTACCTTCTAAGGCCATCCCACCTTTGCCCTTTTCGCCGGTAAAGTTTTCGGGGCTGATGGAGCGTGTCTTGGCAGGTGCTAAGCGAAACAGATTATGTAGGTCTGTTCCTAGTCCATTGAAGCTGCTCATGGCATATCCGACTCCTTTTTAAGATGTGTTTGATGGAAAAAGCGTGTGGGCTTTATTGTACCCCTTTGATCAGAATGATTCAAAAGCTCGTTACAATCCATTAGTACAATACTTGGTATTTCCCTACTGAAAACAATATTCGCTGCCCAGACCTGTTTTCCTGCTATTGGCAGCATAATTTGGGGGCTATGTCCGGGCCATCATTCTTTAAGCTCCGCCTTCAAGGTGCACTCTTTCTCCATTTTGTGCAATATGAAGTCCTTACGCATTCGGAATACTTAGGATGTACTTGGCGACTTCTCCTCCGGACGGAAGCTCGAGGCTTCTCGGTTCATTTAGTCGCGAAGATCCCTCGTTTCGTTTGGGAGTCTTGATGGCTTCCTCGATCGACAAACCCCAGTCAAGACAATTGTGCCCCTACGAATTACTTGGTAATTAGTATGTTTAACAAGTAGCCGCTGAGAGCTCTCAAGGTCTACCGCGTAAGAGCCGTCTTACGGCAACCAGCCGACGTTTGCTTGTCACCTTCGAAAATAACAATATGCCTCATCGGTACAGGTATTGGGCAATGAGGCTGTATTTAAAGATGACCATAATAGTCCATTGCTTTAGAGGGTCAAGCGATTAGATCAGTTTGTCGGTTGCGTATTTACCATAATAGGATAACAGGTTGTCCCCTTTGTCTACAAGCCAACGAATAATGGAATTCATCCGGTTGGACAGCAGTAGGTGGGCCCAGAGACAGACCAAAACGGAGGTTATGGTCGGGGGCACAACTAGTGAGTAGTGTAGGAGGGAATAGACAATACCAACGACAACGAATGTGATGAAACATGGCCTACGCGAACCGGAAATTAGAAGCTCCAAGCGTGCTAATCCCGTTCTCTGGCTCGAATCGCCCCGCCGTAGGCGTGTTTAATGTATTGACTCGGTGAAGTACCTACGTGTTGACGAAAGACCCGTGAGAAGTATGAAGGATCGCTATAACCGACGAATTCAGCGATCTCAGCAATGGTTTGTCCTTCCCTTAACTCCAGAAGTAATACTTGGGCTTCTTCAATCCGTAGGTAGTTAACATATTCGACGATGGTCATATCCATAGCTTGGCGAAAGGTTCGGCAAGCATACTCATAGCTTAAGTGAACTCCCTCACTAATATCCGCTGCGGAAAGTTTTTTTCGGTAGTTTTGCTCGATAAAACGACGAATACGATGCACAACTTCGGCGTTCTTCGGAGATGCAACATGGATCGTTTCTCGGGTATGGGCGAAGGCTTCATGTTTTCGTGCTAAGTCGATCAATATCTCAGTAAATATCGTTGTCATTCGTAGACGGTAATACTGTTCTCGGCCGTTTGCTTCCAGTATGAGTAGCTTGAAAAGGTGATGCGGTATCTTCGACTTGGTCCGTCCGTGTGCTGGTAAAACGATGGCTTCATTGTCCATCTGGTAGTATACTTCGCTGCCGATGGGTTGTATATCCGCGGAAAACTGGGCAAAGTAGAAGCCACCGGAGCTTGGGGTATTGCCGCAAGAGCTGTGTACCTCATTGGGATAGAGGAACAAAAAGTGTCCTTCATGTAGAAGTAGGCACTGACTACCCCGTTGAAAGTGTAAATTATCGCCTTGGACCAACATTAGCTGCCAATGGGGGTTACTATGATTGTTAATACGCCAGTATTGTGATTGATCTTCTACATAACCGGTTGACTTGACGACTGACTTCCTTGTCATTTCCATCCTAGTCACCTCGAAGGATGTCATACGTATTATTTTCGTCATGGTCTATCAAAGACCTTCTTCACTGCCACAGGTGCGGTTGTGCCACGCAGAAGCTCCTTGCGGATAGGTGGGTTCTGTTTTCGAAAAGGCAAGTACCTATCCCACAAAAGACAATCATAAGTGCAACCCCTTTCAAAGATAGCAGATTATCTCCCCGGCCAAAGACATCGATCAGAGACAGTCAAACGGGAAAACAATCTCCGAAGCTGGCTGGGCTTAGTTGCCTTTTTTCCACCCTTTCTTACGATGGGGTGAGGGTATGCCCAATTTCTGATAAGGTTGGTACATGCTTCTATGGTCGGTTTTGGACAAGTATTCTTCTTGTAAGCATAGATAAGATTTCTACATCCAGATAAAACCAATCTCGGCGTGACCTCCTAAATTCGGACATTATGCTACAATGGCTGTCCTTCTTAAAGAATTACTCATGAATGCTTGGTGAAAATATCGAGGGCTTTGGTAGTTTAGGCTACCATGTCTACGTCGTTCATTGCAGTAGTTCATATACTTGCAGGCATCCAAGAAGGTTTGAAACTCGTTTTGGCGGTAGCATTCATTTTCCAAGATTGCGTGGAAAGACTCAATATGGGCGTTTATAGTCCTTACAGTGGGCGTTTTACACTCATGGAGGAGTCCCCGTATTTGTAATGCCGGTTCTAGCACACCTACGGCTTCTTCCCAAATGGTAGCAAATCACATCCCGGTCGAACACGTCAATTACGGATAATTGGAAGAAGAGCAATCTTCGCCTGTTATATATCCGTATCTTAAATCCATTTGCCAGAGCTGATTAGGCGCTTCCATAGTCACCTTCTTGGCCACCTTTTTGGTTTTCTGCCCTTTACTCTACGTCGGCTACATAAGAACGAAAGACCTTTTACTAAGGTAGGCCCTTCGTTCCTGCACTAAACCCCTATGGGGTTATCCATCTATTGATCGCATCAGCTGCGCGTTTCATCCCCGTTTCTACCGGTTGTTCACCATTCATGATGGCCACCACTTCATTGCCAAGATCCTGGGTCCATTGGAACCAGTTCGGCGTAAACTGCAAGTCGTAAAGATGAAACCCTGTCACTTCAATTACTTCTCTTAGCCGATGGGGCCTCATATCAGGATTGGTAAAGTCATAGGAAAGGGCAGCACTCCAAAGAGGCGGTAGCATCTGCCGATTGCGCGCCATGATCCGTTGCCCCTCGGGACCGACAAAATACTGCATTAAACGCCAAGCTGCTTCAGTTTGTTTGGTGGATGAGGTATACTAAAACCACAGAAGTTGGTGGTCGATGCACGCTGTTTACCCATAGGAAGCGGAGCCACGTCCCACTCGAAGGAAGTACTGTCAAACAGGTTAATCCACACCGGAAGAAGCCCCGTTAGCATCGCGACCCGAGCGGAAGTAAATGATTCGAGGGCATCTCCTCCAAACGGGGGCACAGTTGAATTGTCCTCGAGAACCATTCCCTGAAGAAAACGCAAAGCCTCACATACTGCGGGGCTTTCTACGGTTGCCTTAGTTTTCTCTTTGTTAAGTAGTCGTCCACCCGCCTGTAAAATGAAATTCTGATAGCCCATTTGTCCATCCCCGAAGAACATGGTATGAAGACCCCACTGCATTATCGTTTCATTTTCACGTACTGTTAATCGTTTTGCAGCTTGCCGTAGATCTTCCCAGGTCCAGTCAGCAGACGGATACGTTAGTCCGGCCACATCAAACATATCGACGTTATAGTAAAGGGCTGTCATGTCACCGCCTTCAGGTAAGCCAAAGTAGTTGCCATCTACTTTGAAGATACCTGATACATCGAAGTATTCATCTGTATCTATTGGAAACTGATCTCGTTCGATAAGCGGCTGGACATTGTAGAGTGCTCCATCCCGGGCAAACTGCTCTAAGTAGGCACCGCTCATCCGAATCACATCAGGCGCACTGCCGCCGAGCATCTGAATTTGCACTTTGTCCCAGTATTCCCCCCAACCTGAGTACTCAAATTCCACTTCAATATCTGGGTTATCCGCTTCAAACTGTTCGATTATTCTTTGATAAGTCTTCACTTCTTGATCCATGCCCCACATGGCAAAGCGTACTGTGGTCTTGGCGTGGATGGGCAAAGTAAACACTACGAACACTAGAGAGACAGTCAGAAACAATTTATACAACCGGGAATGGCTCGGTCTTACCATCAGCTTGTTCATTAATTATCTCCTCCGTCTCCAATTCTGGTTTTTCCTGTTCCAGCTTACTAGGTTTCCCGATTTAGTGCAGAACGAGGCTGCTTGCCTACCGAAAAACTGGCCGCCAAAAATGGATAGCTACAAATCAGCCTCCTTTGCCGGCAAGAAGAAACCACGTCATGGCGGGGCAACCCTTTTCCAAAATGCGAATATTAGAACTAAGGCCCTATTTAAGCCACTAACCACATATTAGGGTCTTTCGAATATTGTATTATCTTTGTTCATCGTACGCGATAGATACCCCATCACCGTCTTACCACACATCCACAGATAACGTCATACCTGGTCCCAAATATCGTTGAGTCTCGACAACAAGTGTTCATTGCCCTCTCGTAATCCAGGTTACTTAATCGTATAGGGACACCCTGTTCCGCAAAGGGTGGTATTCATGGGATCAGGTTGTCGTGTAAGTAGATATTAACATTTGTCTAGTAGTTTGAAAATGGACGGTTTTGACGAGTTCCTGGATAATTTTGACGTGCCAGAGATTAGGACGATCATAAAGCGATAGCGTACGAACATCCCTCCGACCAACATCATGTAGGCGCTGAAGTCTTAACGAAGCTGGTTTATCTACCTGCTACAAGAGCGACGCTTCAAACAGAACATATTACGGATGCCTAAGGGGGCAGTTGCTGTGTTCTTTCCAAGGGATGCTCACCGTCCCGGCTGTATGTGGGATGAAACCGAGACGGTGAGAAAGACTGTGGTCAAAATTAAGGTAGATTAGATTCTGTGGGCAGCTGACTAGCTGCCCGATTCCACGAAATAGAAGCCCTTTTCCATTTGCTCCCCGGTCATGATCTCTTTACCGTAGGCAGTGCGTAGCTGTAGACTATACACTACGGGAAAGTGCTGAAGGATGCCTTCCTCTTTGTGGGCAGTAAGGCACAACAGCTGGATACGATTAGCCCGAGCCACCTGGAACATTGTATCCAGGATGTGGGCGGAGGAGGCTACGCCAAAGGGATTATCCGCAAGTAGAACTTTCCACGAGTTAAGTAATCCTTCCGATTGTTGTCTAATATGGGTGAGCATAATCATAAACATGGTGATATACACGCTGTACTCTTCCCCGCCGGACCAACGGCTCACATCATCCCAGCGGAAGTAATCCGGTCGTTCCATCCGGGCGATGGACTCTTTCCGGGGTTTGTAGACGGTGACTTGGCACGTTTCAATGGGGGCAACTACGTTGATGAGGTTCCGGGTGGAAAGCATATCCTCCATCCGCTTGTTGATCTCATCATCATCAAGACCTTGTTCCTTCCATGCTTGCAGGTCAATGAGGAGTTTCTGCAGGTATTCTTCTATCGCGTGCAGGGCTTCGTCCTCACTTTGCATCGACCATTCGATACGGATCACCTGAATCTGTCGGTCGTAGAGGGTGACCCGGGAATTCTTGGGTAGTTGCATGATGCTTTCATAGACTGTCCCGGCCCGGCGTAGGCACAGTTGCACCAGCTGGTTGAAGTTGGTCTTACACTGTTTTAGTGTGGCTTCAGCCTGCTGTTGGTAGAAGTCCATGGCTTCAAAGATCCTTAGGAACTGGGTTTCCACGAAGTCATAATCAAAGATGCGTCCCTCATCCATAATCGCTTGTACATCCCGCAGAAATTGGTTGACTTTAGGATTCCTGGTTTCCTGGAGACGGCGATGGTAGTCAAGAAATTGTCTTTCCACGTTCATCCGCTGGCGCAGAATGCAACGGGAGGCCTCCTCTTGTTCTTTCAGCGCGCTAAGCGCCGCTTGTCGTGGTATAGGACCGTACTGGCGCCAGTCCACGGTTTCGTGTTGGGGCAATTGGTGATCCATAGCCTCAACTCTCTCTTCGATGAGCTCTATGGCAGTGCTCAGTTCAACTTGCCATTCCCTGCGGGCGGTTACTTCCTGTTGTATGTTGCTAATTCCCTGTTGCACCTGGGTCACGCTTTGGAGTAGATAATCGTACTCCACCTTGTGGTTTTCGAGGCTGAACCCGGTGTAGGGTTCCCGCTGGAACTTCTTTTCTACTTCTTCACTGAGGAATTGCCCAAACTGCTCCTTAGCGGCCAGATCTGCCCCAAGATTGGCACACACCCGCTCTTGGGATGTATATTGTTCCTGGGCCTTGGTAGTAACATTAGAAGCCTCGGCCAGTTCGCTTACACGAACAGGCCGCAGATGCAGCCGAAGCCATTCCTGGCTAATGCCGCTTGCTTCGATGCTAGCCTGGGCCTGGTTGCAGGCTTCGGTGGCTTTGGAAAGTAGGCTCTCTAGATCCTGGCGCTCTGCATGTTTATGGGCGAGCTGTTCTGTAATGGCTTCCAAAGCGGCCTTAGCTTTCGAATACCCATCAGAGCATTCGATGGGTGTTACTGCATCGAGTCGTAATGTGGTGTATTCCTTCCGGTGATCGGCCAGCCGGCCTTCAAGACCATTAAGAAGCCCTTTGCTTTTTACTTGCTTTTCCAGCAGGTTGTCTTGTTTCTTCTTTGTCTCGGCAAGTTCCCTATTTAGCACGCTAATCTTGGCGGTGAGTCTTTGCTCTTCTTCGCTTACGGTGGCATATTTGCCGTGCCACTCTAGGTAATCTTCAAGCTGCCGCAGAGTACGTTCAAGTTGTTTTTGTTCCTCTGCCAGTTCTGTTAAGTGATGTTCAATCCGGCGTCTTTGCTCTGCGTGATCCTTGCGTTGCCGACCTACATTGACTACGGCCATCTGGATGGATTCACATTGCTGCTTAAGTGATATTACTTCCTCTTCCCAAAGGGATAGCTGCTTGGGGGTATAGGTATCAAAGAAGTTTTCTGTTTGCTGCTTTAGGTAAGCCAGTTCTCCTACGGCATCTTTTAGCCCTTGGCTATCCAACTGCATTTTTTGAATCTGGCAATGCAATTGTTCCTTTAACTCCTTAAAGGATACCTTTGACGTATAGGCGGATAGAGTATCCGGTAGAAAGATGTATAAGCCGTTAGGTCCGAAGGAGACCAAGTCCGGGGCTGTATCCGCAGGATTAGGACCGGGCATTTGCTTGACCAAAAAGAGTAAAGGATAGTCACAGGAAAGGTCCTTCATTTGCCCGAGAGCTCTTCTTACTCCGGCTATTTGGTTGGCCTCGATGATGAGCCCGAAGGGAGTGAGGGGTTGCTGCTTTAGATACAGAATACGTTCCTCTTCACTGGAAAAGTATTCACTGAGCCATTGGCTCCCCAAGACAACGGGTAGACCCAAGTTGTCAAGCCGTTGCTTAATGGTCCGCAACTCCCGGTGGGGAACATAATAATCTTGGTCTTCGATGGTGGCCCAGGTTTCCTCCAGATTCGCTAGCTTTGCCCGGGCATCGATCCATTGGTTCTGGGCCCTTTGCCACAGATTATCCACTCGGAGGAGTAGTTCCTCTCTTTCGCCCAAGGGTTCTTCGGTATAGATCCTAGCCGCCGCAAGTAAGCCACAGAGTCGGTCCCTATGCTTGTTGTAGGTGGTTAGGTCTTGACTTCTTTTCTCCAAGTCCGCTTTTAGCAGTTGTAGCTGGCCTTCGAGTGCAATGGTTCTTTGCACCAGTTGTTCATCTTGCTCAAGCAGACTGTCCTTTTCGCCTTGTAGGGCTTCCCGTTTTTGTTGCCCTTGCGTAAGCTCAGCTTCTAATTGGACTTGGGTCTCAGTGGGCATAAGTAGATTCAGACCGGGGATTTGGTTTACTGCCTGGGTTTGCTTGACTTTGTATTGGGCCAGCCAACCCCTAAGTTCCCCTGCCCGACTGATGCTTTCTTGCAACAGTGTGTTCTGTCCTTGGGCGGTGTCTTGCATTTCGTTGAGGAGTTCACCTATTTGTGCTAGTGCCCCTTGGGCCGCTTCGATCTGACTGTTTAGCTGTTTTACCTCTTCCTCCCAGGCGAAACGGAGTTTTCCCCGGGATAGGTTAATCGCCTGCCGTAGCTCTGGCTCCCCTTGTTCCATAAGTTCAAGTCGCATGGTGTAGTGCTGGCGTTCCTTGCTTGCTTCTTGTAAATGATGGTATTGCTCTAGGGTTTGGAGTTGTCTTTCAAAGATCTGGGTCTTTTCCAGTTGCTCCCCCAAGAGACTGAGCTGCTCTTGGGCTTGGTCCTTCTGCTGTCTTACCTGTTGGCATAGGAGCCTTTGTTCGTGTACCCGGTAACTGTCTTGCTTCCATTCTAGGTCAGCAAGGGTTGCCCGTTGGCTTTCCATATCTTGTATCAAGGCTTCAATCTGTTGCTGTGTTTGGGCCCTGTCTAGTAGAAAGGTCTTGGCTAAGCTAATTAGCTCATCGGTTCTAGTCTGATACTCTACCTCTGTTTGGTGCAGCCTTTGCACTTCCTTAACCATCACTTCCGCTTGCTCTTTGATTACGCCAAAGTCCTTGATATTCTGCTTAATCAAGGGAATTTGCAGGAGCATATTCTGGTGTTCGAAAAAGGCCAAGAACAACTCCCGTTTGCGGTCTTCGCTTTGAAAAATCACCTGTTCAATGCTGGGGATGAGCAGTTGATCCAGCAGTTGGGGTGTAGTTTTACTACGTTCGAAGAAGCGGCTGACACCCCCTTCGGTGCTATTGGTAGTGCGGATATTCTCCCATTCCTCTGCATAGATCTGATACATCCGTAAACGTTGTTGATAGGCCTTCCGTTGCCTAAAAAGTTGTACCCCTGTGTCACTGCGCGCCTCCAACCAGTCCCAAAGACGTTGGTACTGGATGGGGGTGACGGTACCGAAGGCTTCATCGATGATCGTAAAGGGTAGTTCCTCTATGGTTAATTGATCTGGCTCTTCATCAGTGAATAGGGAGACATTAGCCGGTCCTTTGACTTCGTAGTCGAAGAGGTAGTTAAAGTAGCGGATGGGCTCATCGGTGCTAAGTCCATTGGTAAAGCAAAATCCGGTACAGAGAAACTGATCCGATCTTCCGGCGCTATCTAGGAGCCATTCCACGGCGACATGGCCCGTAAAGCGCTGGGATTGAAGTAGATCGGCAATTCGTCGGGTTCCCAGGCGTTCATTGGGCAGAATGGTTTGCAGGATTAGTTGCACTAGTAGGGTTTTGCCACCGCCATTGCCTAGAAGGAAAACTGTATCCTTGTTATTGGGACGGAAAGTAAGATCCCCGATGTGCTTCTTCCCGTGGTCATAGACAATGTTAGCAAGACGAATACGGTTAATGCGTGGCATGTTGTTCACTCCCTAGGCGCTGGGTAAATGCACCATCTGTGGCCAAAAGAGCCAAAAGTTCATCCTTCCGTTGGCTATGAAAATAGTAGCGAACCACCAAGTGTTCCATTTTGGGTAAAAGCCGTACTTCATGCTCTTGCAGGATCTGCACAAGGTCTTCCTCTTCCAAGAAGGCCAGGACGCGCAGCAGGAAGCTAATCCGATTGTTTCTTGCACTGCGCAGGTTCTTCACCGTATCATCAAAGGGCGGTAAATCCAGCCAGATCTCCGCCGAGTTAGCTAGATTAAGCTGCAGATCAGCACTTACCTCCTCCACCTGCTCTGGCGGAGTTTCTTGGATTCTGCGCATATGGCCGGTGATGGTCTCCTCTAGTTCTTCTAATGGCACAAATTGCCGCGAGGCTAAGGTCTGGTCATCGCTGTTATAGAATTTTGCCAGAAGACAAAGAATGGTGAAATACGCTAAGTATAACTCCTGGTTGGTACGTAGTTTCATTTTTTCCCGCAACTCTTCATTTGTGTAACCAAAGGTCCGGTTATCCAGACCTGGGGAGAGATAAAGGTGATCCCCTAGGGCGAAGATCTTCACATCGGCCTCAGCTTCAATGACCTCTTCGAGGATTTGCCTTACTTCGCTACGTTGGTAGGCGTAGAAAAGCTCTCGTTCATCGATGATTTGACCATTTTCCAGCAGCCTTAAAAAGATTCGAAAGGCCAGCTGGACATCTTCCTTAGCCCACTCCATTGTTACCATGCCTCCTGATTAGAAAATCAGACATTACATACCCTTGGGGTAGAGTGATTACTCTATCTGTGGCAATGACCTCAAAGGCGCCGATCCCATGGATACCCGGGTTGGAAGCAGCAAGTTTCACCAAGACCTGTGGCAGGTCGTCAAGGACCAAAAGGTCCACCTCGTTTCGGGTATACAAAGGTACCACCCCAAGCTGATGAAGCTGGACCAAACAGGTGTAAAAATCCATATGACCGGTGATCTCTCGATGTTTTTCGTAGTCTTCCACAGCTAGTTCGTTGAGGATATTGCTCACTAGTACCTCCGGGTGATGGATAAGGGGGCGCAGAAGCAGTAGCAAAAAACTCTCTAGGCGGCTTAGCCGCTCTAACTGCAATGCTCTTTCCTTGGCCTCCTCTTCCCGCAAGCGGCGTGCATCTAGTTCTAGAACTTCCTGGGTGGTAAGCTCTTCCTCTTCATCCCGTTGTAGATACTGGGGCATCAGCGCCCGGCCGGGATGAAAGAAGCTGTTGATCCTGATGGGAAGGATGGGGTCAATGATTCCTTTGAGCACATTAATGGATGCATTCTGTCCCACCGCCGGTTGTAGAAACTCCGTGTCAAAGTTGACCTTTGTGGTAAAGGAAGTCAGGATCATGGCTTCGATGGACTGGAGCATGAGTTGATGTACTCGCAATTTCTCCTTAAATAGCGATTCGTGTTCGTAGATTATATCCAAAAGTCGCCTGCGGACTGTCATCATCGATTGGACACCACGCTCTTCCCTTTCGCTAAGACCTCCCTGTTGGTATTGCTCCATGGTGTGATCAATTAGCTCTGTAAGCTCTTTAAAGACCTCTTGTTCCCTTTGTAACTGCTCATTGATCCGCTGGATCTGTTTTTCCAGTTCATGCTCCCGGGCTACTTGCAGAACATCCTGGATAATGCGCTCCTCTAGTTGTCTAATCCTCTCTTTTTCCGTGCGGACAGCTAGGGCTAGTTCCTCCACAGTACGGAGGGCACCATCAAAAACCCCCTTTTGAATTTGCTGCCTCAGGTACAATTGCGTGATTGAAATCTGGAGTTCATTGTACATTTCCTTGGTCTTAAATAATAGCTCTAAGCCCGCGGTGGATAGCTTCAGCAGGACGGTCTTCTCTTCCACTTGGTAATCGGCCAGTTCCACAAGGTGGAACTTATAGGTCTCGCTTTTACCGGTCCCAAAATCCGGATACTCATACTGATGGGGACGGCCTTGGTTCATGAGCCCTTCTTTGACGAGAAAGTAGGTTAAATCCAAAGCTTCCCTGTGGGATAGCTCCCTATGGTAGTAGCGGTGAATCAGTTCCTGGAGAAGCCGGGCAATGTTGTCATAGGTACTTTGCTTATCTGTCCTAAGCATGTCCTCCAGGACAAAAAGCATTACTGCTAAACCCAGAGCCGGCAGGGAATACTCCTGGTATGAAGTCTTTTGAGATAGCTGCAACAATGGTCCAAAGACCGCGATATTCTGCATTCGCTCGGAAAAACCGGCAAACATCTCCTCCCAATATTTCATGATCATCTCTTCCCTTCGGCCAAAGTCCGCAGCAGCTCATAGTGCAACCCCTCTTGAGGTAAGTAGCGATCCTGAGCAAACAACTGTCGGATTAACGTAGCCTCCCTAGGTGCAAAGTGGTGTAGAAACCTTTTGAGGGCCTCCTTGGGAAGGTGTTGTTGTGTGCGTAGCTGCGCAGCTTTGTCGTAGCAGGCATCAAGCAAAGCAGTATAGAAGAAAACAAAGGGCCGCACTTGCCGCTGGGGTTGCAGGCTATCCCAGATAGCGATACCCGTGGGGTCCAAGTCCCCGAAGTACAGAAACTCTGCCGGGTATTGTGGCAATTGGTCAAGTTCATCAAAAAAAGAAAGGCTCCGCTGGATCTTCTTACCTTCACCATAGATCAGTAAATCAACCGAAACGCCATCCCAAGTAAAATAACCGGCCTGTAGTAGGGATTTCAATGAGTAAAAGGTATCCTTGTTCTCCACAATCAAGACGGTAATCTGATGTTGTGGGAGGCCCCGCTGGTAATAGAAAAAGGGTTCATAGGTTCGATAGCAGCATAGATCCCCAATGGTCAGTCCGACTCGGCCCAAGAGGGCTTGTCCCGCAGTGGATGCCAGGAATTTCTCATCACCAAATATGGCAAAGGATCTCTCATTAATGGTCAGTCTATCTGGATGCTTGTCTTGGTTTGCCAGGTAGGCGTCTAGCCGATGAAGCAGTGGCTTATCTTGTATGTATTGGTCCGGATTGTGGACATAGGCGGTCATACTCATTAGGGGATGAAAATGGGTTAAGAGCCGTTCGGTTAAGTCCTGATCGGCTCTCTTTTTTGTTTGCAGAAGGCGATATCCATTGTATAAAGGTGGATTAAGGCCATTTAGCTTCCATGCCTTAACCGGCTCTATTACCCCTTCTTCCACAAGTTGCTCCATAGTCTGGGCAAAGGCAGGATAGCCACCCTTTCGCCAATAGTCCTTCCGTCCCAGAGTAGACTTCACATATTCTTCAATTGACTTTGTCTCGATCTGTTTCCTTGTCTGCTGGGTCAGGTAAGCCAAGATCAATGCCTTCAAACTGGATGTCACCGCACCTTTATCCTCAAATGCACCTTAATTATACCATAAAACATGTCTTAGGCTTAAGCGGTAGGTTTTTTCATTGCTTCAGTGGTCTTAGCAATATGGGCTATGGCATCGGCTGGCGTATCTACGATCTTAATCAAGTCCAGGTCCCTTTTGTCGATATTCCTATTTTCAAGGACGGTATCCTTCAGCCAGGCGAGTAATCCAGCCCAATAGGAGCTTCCTACTAAGACGATGGGAAAGGTGCTGACCTTGCCTGTCTGGGCTAAGGTAATCGCTTCAAAGAGTTCATCCAATGTGCCATAGCCACCGGGGAATATGATAAAGGCCATGGAATACTTGACTAGCACAACCTTCCGCACAAAGAAGTAACGAAAACTTAAGGAGATGGTTTGGTAGGGATTAGGTCTTTGCTCATGGGGCAAGAGAATATTACATCCAATAGACTCGCCCCCGGCTTCGTAGGCGCCTTTATTTGCTGCTTCCATGATCCCTGGCCCACCACCGGTGATGACCCCAAGCCCGCCATTAGCCAGCAATCTGCCACAGGTTTCCGCAGCCTGGTAATAGGGATCGGTTGGAGATGTGCGGGCGGAACCAAAGACAGCCACACAGGGTGTAATCCCAGCTAGAACATCGAAGGCGTGTACCATTTCCGATTGGATTCTAAGTACCCGCCATGGATCCGAATTAACGAAGGTATTTAGAGGTTTCTCATCCACATTCTCCAGCAGAAGCTGATCGTAATCGAATTTCCTTTTCCTAAAGCTGCGCATAGACGTACCTCCCTAGGCGATGGTTACCGCTTAAGTTTCGCTTCTTGCCCTTTGTTTCCCTGCTTTGGGCTGTAGCTTCTTACCTCTATATGCCATCATATATTGCTGTTCAAGGATGAAGGAACAGCAAAGTCTACGTTCCACTGTCGCCAATTGTTATTGCTTCTTATCGCCAGCAATGGTAAGATGTCACAGGTAACACATGCTCCTTGAGAGTATTGATTTACGAATAACTGCCCCGCAATTCTTCATCCCTTGCACTTGCGTTTAATTCGGCACTTTCCAGGAGAAAATATAAGAGGTTACAAAAAAGGAGTTCAGTTATACTTGAAAACATTTGATATTTTGGAGCTAGATCAGCGCATACAAAGCGCGATCGACCAATTGGGTTTTGCCGAGATGACCCCCATCCAAAAAGAGGCAATACCCCCGGGTTTGGCGGGAAAGGATATTCTAGGCCAAGCACCGGCTGGAACAGGAAAGACCGTTGCTTTTGGTATTCCCCTTGTGGATAAGGTCGATCCCAAGCTGAATAGAGTTCAAGGTGTGGTGATCTGTCCCACCAGGGAGCTGGCCATGCAAGTTGCCAGAGAACTTAATAAGCTTGGGGGTCCTAAGGGAGTGCGGGCCTTAGCGGTCTATGGCGGTCAGCCAATTAAGGTGCAGATCCGGGAGTTGAAAAGAAGGCCCCAGATCATTGTGGGTACCCCCGGAAGACTGTTAGATCATCTGAACCGTAGAACAATTCGCCTAGGCCAGGTTAGTGTGGTTGTGTTAGATGAGGCAGACGAAATGCTAGATATGGGTTTTATTGAAGATATCACCGCGATCCTTGCTAAGGCACCCCAAGAACGACAGACTCTACTTTTCTCAGCCACCATCCCTAGAGAAATTGAGGCCCTTGCCAGGGAGTTCATGAAAGATCCGGTGACCATTCGCATCAAACCAACGGAGATCGTGGTGCCGGGAATTAAACAGGAATATATTGAAGTGGCAGAAAGACGCAAATTCGATGTATTGTGCAATCTCCTGGATGTACATTGTCCTCAGGCCGCGATTGTGTTTGCCCGTACAAAACAGCGGGTGGATGAGGTTACCGCGGCATTAAGTGCCCGGGGCTATAGTGCTGAGGCCATCCATGGGGATCTCCCCCAATCCAAACGGGATGCGGTGATGGGTCGCTTTCGCTCCGGCTCATTAAGGATACTAGTAGCCACTGATGTGGCGGCCCGGGGCTTGGATATTGATGATGTGACCCATGTCTACAATTTCGATATCCCCCAGGATCCTGAAAGCTACGTGCACCGTATTGGTCGTACAGGTAGGGCTGGTCGGAGTGGTACCGCAACGACCTTTATCACCCGGGGACAGAGGCGCAATCTGCGGATCATAGAAAGTCGTACTCGGGGTAAGATTCAGCGGCAGCCTGCTCCCACCCTGAATGATGCGATCAAAGGACAGCGAAAATTAGCAAGGGAGCAACTTGTGGAAAGCCTAGAACATGATAACCACAACTATCATAAAATGGCCGATGAGTTGCTTCAAGAGTATGATGCCGTAGACTTAGTTTCGGCTGCCTTGCGCCTGTTAACGAAGGAACCGAACACTACACCGGTTCAGCTTTCCTTCGCCAATGCACCGGACTTCGAAGAGCGAAAAGGCCGGAAGAAGTCGGGACGGTGGCAAAAACGCGGGTATAAGTCAAGAAGAGGGAAGTAAAGGTATCGTGACGAGTCGTCACGATACCTCAATTCCTTAGCGTATAGTAACCGTTTCAACGGTATACAGTAGTTCGCTTTTGTCTTTGGCCGCCACCGGCACATCAAATTCTACAAGATATCTGTCTACCTTGCGCATGGGATGTTCACTTTGGACCCTCACCTGGTAGTTCTCCCACTGCATGTTCTCAGGTACTGTGACTAGAATCTCTTCGTCTTTGAAGTTCTCAATTGTAATTGAGATTTCGTAGGTACTCACAGTCTTTTTGAGGTTACCTACCATTTCCGAGTGGGACGACTGATTAAGGATTTTCTTACTGGTGCGGATATCGTAGGGGGTGCCAACGGTCAACTGTACATCATCCCCACTGGGGATATGGCTGATGGCATCTTCGCCAATGAGCTCGCGGAACGTGGTTCCTTCTTTGTAGATGCGGACTGCACCAGCGGGCAGGGGTTTGTCAAGCTGCTTTCCCTGTAGAGTGAGGATCGTATACAGATCGCGCTCGGAGGCATCCAAAGCTCCCCGGCGGGCAAGAACAAAGCTCTTTTTAACGGGAATCTGCTGCTGCCTCAGAAAAGCAACATACACCCTGCCCCCATGCTCCAGCGTGATGGCAGACGGCAGATCGTAGATATAGTATTCGAAGAAACGCTCTGCTTCGGGGTACATGGCTCCAGCTGCCACATCACGAAGCATTACCGCATCCTGCAGGGCCGGTGTCCTATTAGTGGTCCGGTTAAGCTTTCCGGCAACCAGGCGTACCGTTGCATCAACGAAGGAATAGCCGCACTGATTAGCTAACTCCGCCCTTGCGGTGATGTCTGCGGTTGTCTCATCCGTAGATAAGATCACATCATAGTAGGCAGACCAACTAAGGCCACGGGTCAAGTAGTTAAGATTGCCTTGGGTGTTGTCAGGTAGCTGTTCTGCCACCACAAAATGTAGCCCTGGTTCCAGAACAAGTCCATCGTCCAGAGGAAAGATGATTGTACCCGATGGGTTAGTCAACAAAGTGTCATGATCCAGCAGGACAGTAAAACCGGGGTCTGCCCTAATGAGCTTTACCTTTTTTGTGACTATGGTGCCCTCTTCTTCAAATCGTAGGAGCACATCCTTCCCCAGATAGCATTGCAGGAGGGTGGAGTAATTAGCAAGATCATCGGAATACCATTGCTTGGTAATGGCCGTCCCGTTAGCTAGTTCTAAGTGGACGCTATCTACAATAATCTGCTTTGAGACATTGAGCACGATCTCATCGCCGGCACCAGTTGCTGGAACGCTTAACATTTGTTTTATCAGCCCGAGGTTATCACTGAAAATCGTTAGGTCTGTCGTAAGCTCCCCGGCACAAGCGATCTCAACAATACAGCCAGATACCAGGGCTACCACGAGAAAAGCTAAGATGTACTTCATTTTCGCACCGCCTCCTGTAGTAAAAGCTATTCGACTAGTCCTTTGTTAACTATAGAGTCTGTCGAGCAATTAGGCCATGGTTTTGATCATTTCCTGGGTGATCTGATACAACAAAGGTTCTCCATTCAGGTATCGTCTACACTCATCCACCATGTACTGGGCCATACGTCGACATTCCTGACCCATGGAGCCAGCAATGTGTGGTGTGAGGATGACATTGGGCAAGGTGTACAGTGGTGACCCTTCCCTGGGTGGTTCGGGGTTGGTTACATCCAGTATAGCGGTGATATCCTTCCGTTGTTGCAGGACCTCAATGAGCTCTCCTTCGTGGACTAAAGCTCCCCGTGCTGTATTGATGAAAGTTGCCCCTGGTTTTAGCTGCCGAAAGTGTCCTCCTCGGATCATGTTGCGTGTATCGGGGATATTAGGAGCATGGAGGCTAACCACGTCACTTTGGGTAAACAGTTCATCCAAGGAGACCTTAGTAACCCCTAAGGCCTTGGCTTCCGCATCGGAGAGATAAGGATCGTAGACGAGGACATCTACCTCAAGATTGGTAAGCAGTTCGCGGACGTGCCTGCCAATCATGCCCATACCGATGAGACCGACGGTGCTTTCATAGGCACCAGCCACCGGTAGGCGTCGATATCCTTCGGGTCCTGTGCAATTGCGGCTGTGTGTGAAGACCTGTTTCAGACTCAGAATTACTAGACCAAGAGTCATCTCGGCAACCGGTATCGCATTAGCCGCCCAGGCGCTGCATATCTTAATGCCACTTTTCCAGAATTCGTCACTAACAATGTATCGTATGGAGCCTGCTGCATAAAAGATGGCTTCAAGTTGCGTCGATGCGGCGATAAAGTTTTTGTCCAAGGGCTTCATGCCCCATGTGCAAAACAGAAGCTGGACGTTTTCCATGGCTGCCAGTACGCTATCCAAATCCTGGTAGTCTCCTGCAAAAACCTCTACATCGACTAACTCCTCGAGCAGGGCTCGTTGTTTTGAACCGAAAACTAACGAAAGCATAGCTTCGTCTGCTAAAATCAGTGCCTTTTTTTTCAATCGTAGTCCTCCCAAAATCTAAAACAAAGCTGAAATGTGGAATCGTAAATCCCCCGGTGAAAATGACCGAGCAAAGTAGTCGGGTGAAAACTTCAACCCGTCAAATAGAATAAGAACAATGTTGGGGTGATACCATAATGATTAGCCTTCCCATTTAAGGAAGACTAGAACATTTCCCAAAGGCCCGGCTGGTAGGCCGGGCCCCTAATATCTTCTTTTTACTTATTCTCGTTGTGCGGGCCAATTCCTGCCCGGTTTCTCATTTCAATCCAGGGGGGGATTATGATTTATGCCGGGATGCCAGCCTGCCAGAAGAAGTAGATGAGGAGAATGGCAAAGGTAGCTACAAGCGCCATGGTCTGAAGCCCTAAGTTCGATAGACGAATGTGGGCGAAACTACCTTCTCGCTCCTCAAATTGTACCACTAGCTTTCGCATTCGCAGACGGGCTCCGTTCCTGCAGAAAACCAAAGCTGCCCATATTCTTTCACAGGCTTCTTCAAGACCCCAAATAGTCCGGCGCATCCCCGTAAGGACTATGCCACCGAGTTGCTCCAGACTTAACCAGGTCGGGGGCTGCCAGTGGAAAAGGCCGGACCTTAACCCGAACCAGCAAAGCGCACCACCGAGTCCTAGGGTAAGAACCATTCCCCCAAGGTCTTGGGCATTCCAAAAGGAAAGACTTGTTAGACTGGTCGTATCCATACCAAAGGAAGTAAGGATGGGAACCAAGGCGCTCTCAACAAACCAGTTGGGACGAGACCCGATGGCTACCATGGCGATAGCTAAGAACAATAGGCTCAAAGACTCCAAGCGGGATTCTTTCGGCAGCTTGCTAATATTGCTACGGGGTTTGCCCAGAAAGGTCAAGAAGAATAGCTTGCAGAAGGAAGCAGCGGTGCCGATTCCGACCAAAAGAAAGCATCGCTCGACCCAGACCAGCGGTATCTTGACTGAAGCTGCTTGACTTAACCCGTGATGCAGCAACGTCTTACTGGCATAGCCGTTTAGCCCAGGGGTACCGGTAATCCCCAAAGCAGCAACTAGTGTGCATAGGGCTGTAACGGGATACTGCCTCCAGAGGCCCCCCATCCGATATAGATCAGATTGACCCGTGCGCAGAACAATCATACCAATACCTAAGAAAAGTGCGGACTTAAATAGGGCATGGTTTAGACTATGGTAGAGGGCGCCTCCCAAGCCAAAACCACCGTCGCTCCCCATCAGAAAACCAATGCCAACTCCCAATATTATGTAGCCCATTTGGCTTACGCTGTGGTAGGCAAGGAGCCTTTTTGCATTGCTCTGTAGTAACGCAAGTCCCACCCCTAAAAGCATGGTGATTACTCCGAGGGTAACAAGCGCAGGTCCGAACCAACTTGCCGCCCTGCCCCACCCGGCTAGTTGCCCGGTGCGGATCAGTCCATAGGCACCGGTCTTAATTAGGATACCCGAAAGCAGAGCACTAGCCGGCGATGGCGCCACGGGATGGGCCTTGGGAAGCCACAGATGCAACGGGACCATGCCTGCCTTGATCCCGAAGGCCACCAGCAAAGAAGCCAGCCCCCAGGAAAAGGTCTTTGGATTGGTTGCGTCAACACAATTGAAGGTGAGACCACTTCCTCCGTCGCTTAATAAAACAAGGCCCGCAGCTAGAAACAACCCCGCCAGCACACTGAAGAAAAGATAGTACAAAGAAGCCCCAATTGCCTCCTTACTCTGGTAGAACACGACCCAGAGAAGGGATGTAAGGGTCATCAGTTCGAAGAAAAACAACAGAGTAAACCAGTTGCCAGCAAGAAAGACGCCAAGTACCGCGGATAGGGTAAGCAAAAATGAGGCGTAAAACACTGAAGCCCTTTTTTCCATTTTCATGTATCCTGGAATGTACCAAGCTACTGCCCACCAGATGAAGAGTGTAAACAGGGTGAATACGATCGACAGAGTGTCGGCTCTTAACGAAGGAGTGAAGATACCCCAAGAAAACTCTAGATTTAGGGGACCGGTGCTATACACTCGTTGACCGACAATTCCCCCTAACAGCAAAGTGAGGGAGGTAGTAACAAGTCCTAGTATTCCTTGGGCCCTTCTACTAAAGATGCTACCTAGGGCTCCTAAGGCGGGTATAATAATCAGTGCTGCAAGTAGCATTTTCTCATTTCCTCCAAGTAACAATCTCTAAAAGAAACTCCCAACGACCCCATCTACTAGATACGACCAAGCCAAATTGGGGTACACGCCTAAAACTAGAGCAAAAACAACGAGTAACGCGCAAGGGACAAGCATTAGGTAGGTCTCCTTGTTACCTTCGGTGGAACGGATGGGACCTGTCCCTAGAAACCCTTGGATCACAATGGGGAAAAAGTAACAGGCGTTTAGGATCCCGCTGATGATGAAAACAAGGAGCAAAGGCCAGTTTCCTGAAGATAAGCCAGCTTTCATCAAGTAATACTTGCTCCAAAAGGCTGAGACCGGTAACATCCCTACCATGCCTAAACTAGCGATACCAAACAGGGCAAAGGTCCATGGTAGTGTTCGTTCTAGGCCCGCAAGTTCACTAACCCGAGTCTTGCCTGTGTTATGCTCAATGGCTCCCGCACAGAAAAACAGGGTGATCTTTATAATCGAATGGTTGAGCATATGAAAGATGGCGCCAGATAATCCGAAAGATGATAACGTAAAAGCACCAACCAGCATGTATGATAACTGACTGATTGTTGAATAGGCTAGACGTTTCTTGAGTACGTCCTGCCTTAGGGCGACGATTGAACCAGCCAGGACGGTAAAGGATGCCAGGACCAAAAGGTAGGGTCGAACCCCGAGCTTTGTAAGAAGGTCTGGGCCAAACACGGAGTAAACAACCCGCAGCAGGCCAAACACCCCGGCATTTACCACAGCAACCGCATGCAAAAGAGCACTTACTGGCGTGGGAGCCACCATTGCCTGGGGCAGCCAGCGGTGTAAGGGCATCAAGGCAGCCTTGACGCCAAAGCCAATCACAAAAAGAATCAGTAGCCACACCGTTTTCCCGCTGGTGGCCGTTTGGTCTAGGATCGCCCCTGTGCCAAAGCTTAGTGAGCCTGCCATAAATCCAGTGGCGACTATCGCCACTAGGAGAGCACCAGCACCGACTAAGCTGTAGATGATATACTTCTTTCCTGCCCTAAGGGCCTCTTCGCTTCTGCGATGGATCACCAAAGGATAGGTACTGAAAGTGAGAAGTTCGTAGAAAATGTACAATACCAATAAGTTACCGGCAAAGGCAATGCCCAGGGTGATTCCCATCGAAAGTAGGAAAAAGGCATAAAAAGAACGTTGTCTAGGATCTTGAGGCATGTATCCGTAGGAGTAGATGGCCGTAAGAACCCACAAGGTCCCGGCGATTAAGGCATAGGAGAGGGCCAAAGGATCAGCCCTAAACTGCCAGATTCCCCATTCTAGTGTGTTCAGTGGGGAGGTCTTAGAGAAGATAGTTGCCGCCACTTGCCAAACAGATAGTGCCGATAGGAGGCAAGTTGCCAGTACTATGCCCCTCCGCAGTTTCTGACTTTCCTCCGGTAGTAGGGCCACGATTACTCCCCCGATGAGTGCACTTAGTATCCCAACGAGCATAAAAGACATAATGATCCCTCAACATTCATGGAAATTTATCCACCTAGTAAGTCCCGCGCGGCCTGCCACGCCAAATTCCACAGTGGTCCTGGTGCAATGCCTAAAACAATAACAAAGACGGTCAGAATTAGCATAGAGCTGATCTGTAAGAAGGACGTTTCCTTGGTTGTTGTGGTGCCTGCAGGCACAAAGTAAGCAGTACGGATCACAGGCAGAAGGTAACCGGCGCAAAGCAAGCTGCCGAGGATGATCACCAACGAAGCAAGGAATGATCCAGCTTGAATACTGCCGCGAAGCAGGTTCCATTTCCCAATGAACCCCGACAGTAGCGGTAATCCCATTAGGGCAAAGCTACAGATAGTAAAAATTCCCATGGTTATGGGCATTTCACGACCTACTCCGGCCATCTGGCTTACCCTTTCCTTACCGGTGCGAGAGATGATGGCACCAGCGGCTAGGAAAAGGCATGCCTTAATAATCGCATGGCTTGCCGCATAGAAAAGCGCACCCGCAAGGCCCGTTGTATTCATCAATCCTAACCCTAAGAAAATATAGCCCACTTGGGCAACCGTTGAGTAAGCTAGTCGCCTTTTTAGTTCATCTTGGGCTAAAGCCAGGAGAGAACCTGCAACAATAGCCACCATTCCCATTAAAAGGAGAATGCGATCAATAGATAAGGCCTGCAGGAGAGCCGGTCCAACTATGATATAAAGGATTTTGGCCAAAGCAATGATATATCCTTTCACGGCTAATCCTGAAAGGATGGCACTAGCTGGGGTCAAGGCTGCAGAATGGGCATCGGGTAGCCAAAGATGCAAGGGAAATAAAGCCGCTTTAGTCCCAAATCCAATGACAAAGAAACTGATCGCCAGGCGTACCACATGGGGATAGGTGTAAGCCCTTTGACTAAGCTCTGTGAAGGCAAAGGTCATATCTAGATTACCTGTAACTAGATAAATGAGTCCAATGCCGGCGAAAATGAAACCGGAACCAACTGTAGCCAAGAGAAGATACCTGAAGGCAGCTTTGATTGCCAAAGGATCGTCCTTTGCCGCGACAAGAGCACAACAGCTAATAGTTGCCACTTCCACGAAAACGTAAACATTAAATAGGTCATTGGTAACAGCAAGTCCGGCCAATGCTGCCGCAAGCAGTAAATAGAGGGTGAAAAACCAAGCAACCCTTTGCCTACTACGAAGTTGCCAGGTAATACCGTCTGTGGCGAAAATGGCCACTGGAAGGCCTACACCAGCAATCATGAGCAGAAAGAGGATGCTCAAGGAACCCACAGAAAGCTCAATGCCCCAAGGTGCGGGCCACCCACCTGCTGGATAAATAATGGGTGCTCTCCCCTGCCTCGCTATTAATCCGGCCAGATATAGTGTTCCTCCTAGGATTAGGCACTCCACTGTAACGACCAACAACTCAATAATGCGAGGACGTCTCTTGGTGAAAATTGGCAACAGATAGGCGGTGAAAAGAAGTGTTACAACAAGTAGTACGGGTAAGTTTTCCTGGATCAATGTTTATCCGCCTCTCTTTTGTCGTAGATGATGCGGGCATCAAGGGTACCATAGTATTTATGCAACTTCACCAGAAGTGCCAAGGCAAACGCGGTGGTGCTTACGCCTACCACAATACCAGTAAGGATTAAAGCCTGGGGTAATGGGTTAACGTAACCTACTGATTCCTTAGCAGCATCGACAATAGGTACACCTCGACCAGTGATATTACCCGAGGCAATAAACATTAGGAATATGGCACTTTCCATGATGCTAATCCCAAGCAGCTTTCTTAGGAGATTAGATGAAGCGATCACCCCATATATCCCAATGGCAAAGAGGATGAATGCGGCAACATACGGATAGTTGGCCAGTAGCCTTGATAGCAAAGATACCTTCAAGATTCTTCCTCCTCTGTAAGGGCATAGAATAAGGTAACGATAGTACTTGCCACCTTAATGCCAACCCCAAGGGTGATCACTAAAATCCACCCACCGGACAACAGCGCGGCAGGTTGTCCCATGGGCACACCAGTAGCCTTATTTGACAGGAACAAGGTCCCCTTAAAAACGCCTACTAAGCCTACGGCTCCATACCATAGAGTCCCGAAACTTTCAATTAGTGTGGCAGCGCGATCGGGCACCTTATCTGTACCCTTCTCCATTCCGTAGACAGCAGCATAGCATACTAGGCCTAATCCAACGATCATACCCCCGGCAAATCCGCCTCCGGGGGACAGGTGGCCATGGAAAATGACGTAAAGACCAAAGACCTGCATCAAAGGGAGGAGCAAGATCACCACACGTTTTAGAATGTAGTCTTTCAACTCACCTCTTCCTCCTTCCCGTTCTTCTTGCCCGTCTTTAGCGTGATCAGAACCGCGATGGTGGCAGTGAACAAGACCGTTGTTTCAATAAGTGTATCGTACGCCCGGTAGTCCAGGACAATGGCGGTAACCATGTTTATCACTCCGGTGTCTTCAACGGCTTCACCGATGTATCTTTCGGAGACATAGTTGTGGACCGGGTTACCCTCCTCTCCGTAGGGAGGGAATTCTGCAACGGTAACCAAGCCAATGTAGCAAAGAAGTATAACAACGAGCGCGTACAATACTCGCTTTACCATCCTATTCGTCCTTTCGGCTAGTGCGGCTTAGTACCGCCATCGTCAAGGCCGTCGTACCGATTCCTGCTGCCGCTTCGGTAATACCTAGATCCGGGGCATTCATTAGCAGCCAGACTACGGCCATGATCAGACTGTAAATCCCGTACACGATTACGGCATACAGGAGGTTGCGTCCAAGTACTACTGCCAAAGCACCAAGGATCAAGATCGCAAGCAGGGCCATGATTTGGTAATCAACTACGGCAAATCCCATGATCCTTCCCCCTTTTCCACTTTGATCTCTGCGGTGGGATCCACTCCGTGGACGAGTGAAGCCTTGGCTACTAAATGAGCAATAGTTGGATTGATGATCCAGAATATTGCGACTAACATGATAAGTTTAATCCGAATAACTCTGTCTGTGGTGAGCATTAACAGACCTAATGCTGTCAGTCCAACCCCAAGGGTATCTCCTAAGGCCACGGTCTGCAGACGGGCATATATATCCGGCATGCGAAAAAGCCCGAGGGTACCTACTCCAAGGAAAAGGAACGCTCCCACGAAACACAGATTAGCCAAGATGGTAGTCACGCCGCATCGCCTCCATCGTTCTGCCCACGCTTCGTTTGTTTTGCAGTAGTAGTTAGAGTATCCGCATTAACAGTGGTCAGAACCTGTAACGTACATACCACTCCTACAAAACCACAGATAACAAAGACCAAGGCTACATCAATAAACATAGGTTCACGCTGCAAAAAGGCCCAAAGCAGGATTGCCAAAGTAATATTGGTACTGACCGCATTGATTGCCACTACCCGATCTGGGGCGGTTGGTCCTTTAACGGCACGGAACAAGATGGGAAATATCAGGCAGATAGTTCCTGCGAATAGCCAGAAGGCTCCTCCCATGCTACCATCCTCCCTGCCTCTAGTTTGCGCACCTGTTCGATCAGCCGCCAAGCAAATACTCCTTGTTCTTGCTCATCGCCTAGCGCGTAGATCGTAAATTCTCCGTTGTCTGGGTTAAGGTCAACGGTTACAGTTCCCGGTGTCAGGGTAATGCAGTTGGCCACAAATACCCGTCCCCAATTGGTTTGCAGCTCAGGCTGGAAACGGAAGACCCTTGGCTCACATTCCCCACCGGAAAGGACTATTCTTGCGACGGATATATTGGACTCGACTACGGCAACCAGAAGAAGCCACAGACACCGGCCGAATCCAAGAAACTCTCGAAAGGTGGGAATGCTGGGCAATGCCTCAGCGGTACTGCCCCAGAACCATGTGGTGGACAGTGCCACTAGGACACCGATAGCCAGATGCTGAAAGTCTATTTCAGCGGATAGGATAAACCAGAAACTTAAAAGTAGTAGAAACATGATGAGACCCTTTTTAGACATAATTGTCACCCCCGGAATATTAGACGGTTACCCTTTGTGCAAGGGCAAAGTTCTTGCCCTGCGCTAGTGCAGTATGGGACCGCGAAGAGCTGAAGCTCAAACGGCGTGGACTGCAGCTAGTGCATTTTAGGGATTATTAGATTGTCATCGCACCGGAAATTAGGACTTCTTGTTCCGTCCACTCGCATGGGTAAGAGGCACCAGTTGCTCCGTATGGTAAGCAGGGCCCATAAAAACAAAAAAGCGAAGTGACCGGTCAATAAGGCCGACACATCCGCTTGGTGCACTCCTCCGGGGTTAGCTGACGGGTTTGGGCACCCAAGTTGCCCTACCTGGCAAAAACACAGGATTCACCCCAAAAATATCAGTGGGTTCCCCGTTTCCTTCACAAGAATTCGGAGAGTATATCATAAGCACAAGTACAGTCTATCATATTGCCCAGAAAAGTCAAGGGTTTCCAAAGCCAGGACCCCGTCAAAGTCAGGATGTGTATACACTTAGGGTAGGTGCTCCGTTTTAGAGTTGTTCTGTTTTCAGAATGGGATTTCCGTTTCGAACAATGACGTGGATTACTACGGCTAATTTT
>Ga0172382_10001013_pt1 | contig 51987 bp, 50 predicted proteins | sample Leawel138RmetaG_FD_122245 | JGI IMG/M metagenome (GOLD analysis project Ga0172382, IMG submission 122245) | Leachate microbial communities from a municipal landfill in Southern Ontario, Canada - Leachate well 138R metaG | ecosystem: Engineered > Solid waste > Landfill > Unclassified | place... | reverse complement strand
CTACAACGCCACCTACGAAAACAGCGCCCACGGTTTTGGTGCGTCGTTGAGCTACCGCTTCTGATGCAAAAAAGCCCCGGTCCTGCCGGGGCTTTTCGATTTCAGCGCTGCAGCGCCTGCTCCACCGCTGCCAGCAAACGCGGATCGTCCGGCTTCACTTTGCTGGGAAAGTACGCCACCACCTGGCCGTGGCGGTCTACGACGTACTTGTAGAAATTCCAGCGCGGCGCCACGCCGGCCTGCTCGGCCAGTTGGCGAAACAGCGGTGTGGCATCGCTGCCGCGTACCGGCTGCGTCTGCGTCATGGCGAAGGTCACGCCGTAGTTCACGTAGCACACCTCGGCCGTCTCGGCCTCGTCATCGGACTCCTGAAAGAAATCGTCCGACGGCACGCCCAGCACTTCCAGCCCCTGGCCTTTGTAGCGCTGATAGAGCGCCTCGAGCCCCTTGAACTGAGGCGTGAAACCGCAGTGACTGGCTGTGTTGACGACGACCAGCGCCTTTCCCTGGAACTGCTGGCATAGATCGATGGTTTCCTTCGAGCGCAGCTTGGGCAGTTCATGCTGCAGCAATGCCGGGCATTCACTGGCCAACGCCGGAACAATCGGTGATGCCAATGCAAGCAAGGCGATGAGGGTCAGGGCCTTCATGACTGATCTCCGCAAGGTTGGATGACCACGCTACTCCGCGGCAAATCGCCGGGCAATCGCTCTGCGCGCCCGAGGCCAACAGCAGCCGTGCCCCTTGTGCGACCAAACCGCTCGAGCAGCAGCTAAACATCGCAGGGGCGCTCGCCTGCGCAAAACTGTGCACTACTGCACAGCGACAGAATTGGCAGATGGTACTTTCGCGCGCCTTATTACCAGAGGGACCTGCCGTGAAAACGCTCATCCAGACTGCCGCCCTGGCACTCGCCGCGACCATCGCCTCCAGCACCTTCGCCAACGACGGCGCCGCACCGGTTCACGGCGTTCCATCTCGCACGCTGACCGAGGCCGTCGCCAATTTCTCCGAATACAACCAGCGACTCGAAAAAGCGCTGGCACAGGAACCGACACCGGAACGCCTGCAGGAAATTCACGAGCTGACCTACACGCTGCAAAACGCACTGGAAAAGATCAACGAGGATATGGACGGCCTGACTGACACCCTCGAGGAGATTCACATCAGCTCGGAGGCCCGCCAGGCCGACGAGGTACGGGAGCACGCGACCGAATACCTGAAGACCGCGCGCACCGTCATCAAGTAAGCAGGCAGCATGAAAAAAGCCCGTCGATCTAACGGACTTTTCTCAGGCTCAGCGTTCGGCGTCAGGGGCGACGGGCAGGATGTCGAAGCCGACATCGTTGCCGCTGATAACGCGAAACTCCAGCGTTTGCCCTGCCACGACCCTCGCCAGCTTCTCGCGACGCAGACTCAGCTTGCCGCACAGGCTGTCATCCAGCGGGTCGGTGCCGATACCGACGATACGGGCGCCTGCCGGAACCTGGAAACGTGCCCGTTCACCGACATGGATGCGCGCCGCCAGCTCTCGGTCGATCAGCAGCGCGATGTAACAACCGCCACCGCGCCAGCCGAAATCGCGTGTGACCACTATCTCGCCGGCATTTTCCAATGGTTGCTGGAAGGCCAGGACACGCTCTGCGGGCACCGGCTTGATCTCTTCCGGTTGCGGTTGCCACGACGAGCAGCCCGCCAGAATCAGCAGGCAAGAGACGGCAGACGGCAGGCGCATGGGCGATTCCTCGGCGACACAGCGAAGCGACAAGCCTAGGCCAAGCATTCATCGCCAGCACGCAAAAAGCGCGGCCGCTCTGCGCGTTATCACCTGAAGTCGGGCACGCAACATCAGCCGGGGCCGCTGGAACCATCATTGCCGAGGATATCGGGATCATCCGGCAGCACTTCGGGCTCCCTATCATCCTTGTCCCGAGGAGACGGCTTGTCGTCGAAATCCGGATCCTCGCTGGGGTTTTTCTCGCCAGCGTTCGTCATCGTCACGTCGGGCTCTTCGTTCGGCTGATCGTCGTTGGGATTCATGGCGTCCTCGGGTCTGCGGGTTTGGCTGTCGATAGCCATTGGAGACGGCAAACCGCGCGACGTTCGACATGCCTCCTGCCGGCGGTCAGAAGGCTGCCGCTTGCGACGTCTCGCCGACCAAGACTAAAGCTCTGCAGGCGGCAGTCTGCTGGCCGCCGAATTGCGCACCCAGGTCGATCGTTTCCGCGCCTGAGGGCTGACCAGGCAACCCACCCGTGACGCCGGGCTGCACCGGCGCCGCGGGGCTTCACCGAAACGTGCGACCACGCTTCCGATTGCACTGCCCTGGCGGCTCCACCACACTGGCCGCTCACACCCAACCGCAGTCGGAGATTCCATGCAGACACTCACCCCCCAATCCCGCGCGGCCATTCTCGAAAACCCGGACGCCCTGGAATGCACCCTGTACCGCCCCGACGAATACGACGAGGAAGCGGAAGAACAGGACCTCGGCGACGCGCGCATCATCATCAGCGGCCCCTTCGAAGCACCCGCCGAATGGGACGCCAAGGACCGTGACGACTACTTCGACGGCACCGCGCCAGAAGCCTTTGTCGTCGCGCGCATCGCCTGCGAAGCCGCGCCCGACTCCGGCGCCTACTTCACCGTCGTGCCCGGCGACTATGCGGCCGTCATCGAGCAGCCGGGCAAAGTCTCGATGTTCTATGTCTGGGATTGCCTGAGCGATGCCGAAGGCCAGTACGTTCTGATCCGTGAGGAAGAAGAACAGCTCTGATCGCACCGCGTCATTTCGGTGGCTGTTCATAGCGACATCCACCCTACGGTTTCACAACGGACCGTAGGGTGGGCTTCAGCCCACTCATGCATCGCAACGCAGCCGGCGGACCGAAGCCGTTCTAAAGCCGGCACACCCATCTGCTATCGATACCGACCGCGCATCCCTGCTTCACTGTCCATTGCACACCTGCCCACCATCAACGACGAGGAATCCCATGCGTTTGTTGATCAGCGCCTGGCAATCGCCGGTTTCGCGCATGAAGCTGGTCGCCGGCCTTCTGCTGCTGTTGGCCGCCCTGCTCTACGTCATCGCGACCCGCTTCGAGGCCCCGCACCCCGCCTGGGGCTACCTCGCCTCGTTCGCCGAGGCGGCGATGGTCGGCGCAATCGCCGACTGGTTCGCCGTCACCGCGCTGTTTCGCCGCCCGCTTGGCCTACTGATCCCGCACACGGCGATCATTCCGCGCAGCAAGACGCGCATCGGGCAGAGCCTGTCGGGCTTCATCACCACGCATTTCCTCGCCACACCGCTGGTGCTGGCCAAGCTGCAGGAGCTGGACCTCGCTGCGCGCCTGGCGGGTTGGCTGCGCCACCCGGCAAATGCCGAAGCGGTCGGTCGCCAGCTCACCGGCGTCGCGCATTTCGGTCTCGCCGCGCTGCATGACGAGCGCGTGCGCGCCTTCGTCGAGGCCAAGGTCATCGGCCGCGTCCGCAAGTTCGACCTCGCCCCGCCGCTGGCCCAAGCGCTGCGCGTGCTGACTGGCCAGGGCCGGCATCAGGCGATGCTCGACGAACTGCTGTTGCGTCTGGATTCGATCATGCAGGACGAGGACACCCACGCGCTGGTTGCCGACGCCATCAGCCGGGAGATCCGTACGCTGCGCTATCTGGGCCTGAGCCGCCCGGTCAGCGGCTGGTCAGCCAACAAGTTCGTCGACGGCCTGTCCGCGCTGATCGCCGAGATCGCCGCCGACCCGGAACATCTGATCCGCCAGCGCTTCGACGAGCACGTCGGCGAATACATCGAGCGCCTCGAACAGGATCCGGATTACGCGCTGGAAGTCGAACGCATCCTCGCGCAGCTGCTGGACCACCCGGCCACCAGCGCCTATTTCCGCGACCTCTGGACGGAGCTGACGCAATGGCTGGAAAGCGACCTGGCCAGCGCCGACTCACGCATCGGCCGGCGCATCGTCGCGCTGTGCCGCGGCCTGGGCGACGGTCTGGCGGCCGACCAGGCCATGCGCAACTGGATCAACGAACAACTGCTGGCCGCCGCACCCGGCCTGCTGGAACGCTATCGCGGGCAGATCGGCGCCTATATCGCCGAGCGCGTGGAGAACTGGGAAAGCCGCGAGCTGGTCGAGCAGCTGGAGCAGAGCGTCGGCAAGGACCTGCAGTACATCCGCATCAACGGCACGCTGGTCGGCGGGCTGGTCGGACTGCTGCTACATGCGCTGACACAGCTCGTCGCCAGTTGATGCTCAGGCGCTGCGCAGCCGCGCGCTGATCTGGCTGGCGCTGGTTGCACCGGCGAGAGGCTCGTCGCAGCGCAGCGTCGCCGGCGTTCCGCTCAGGTACCACAGGCGGTTGGCCAGCTCGTCCGCATCGCGCGGATCGTGGGTCACGCAGATCATCGCCATGTCGGGATGCTGATCCAGCAGACGCGTGATCAGCTGGCGCAGCTCGCCGGCGCGCTCAGCGTCCAGCGAGGCGAAGGGTTCGTCGAGCAGTAGCAGGTCGGGTTTGATCGCCAGGCTGCGCGCCAGCGCCGCGCGGCGCGCCATGCCCAGCGACAGCTGCTCCGGCAGGCAATCGCCAGCGCCGGCAAGCCCCACCTCGGCCAGCAGCCGCTCGCTGTCCGCCGCACTGGCGCCGACCATTGCAAGGTTCTGCCGCACCGTGCGCCAGGGCAGCAGGCGATGCTCCTGAAACAGATAGCCGACGCGCAGCCCCGCCCGGCGCTGGATCTGCGAGCTGAGCTGCGGATCGAGACCGGCAATGGCGTTGAGCAACGTGGTCTTGCCGACACCGGATGGGCCGAGCAGACAGATGCGGTCGCCGGCGCGCACCTGCGCGTCAATCTTGCCGAGCACCGGATGGCCGACGCCGGGGCCGTCCAGGCGCAGCTCAAGCATGACGCACGCCCGCTTCGCGCCAGGCCGAGGCGCGCCGCTCCAACGGTTGCAGCAGCGCTAGCTCGATCAGCTGCACCACGGCGATGAAGGCCAGGCTGTAGGCGAGGATGCTGGCCACGTCGAACACCTGGAAAGCCATGTGCAACTGGAAGCCGATGCCATCCGAACGCCCGAGCAGCTCCACCACCAGCACGATCTTCCAGATCAGCGCGAGCCCGCCACGCGTCGCCGCCATCAGGTAGGGAAACAGCTGTGGCAGCCAGACATCGACGACCCGCTGCCAGCGACTAAAGCCGTAGACCTGAGCCATCTGTTCGAGTTTGGGATCGAGGCTGCGCGCGCCTTCGCGCACAGTGACCGCCACGTTCGGCACCTTGTTGACCACCACCGCCAGCACCGCCGCGGCCTCCACCAGACCGAACCAGACGTACAGCAGGATGATGGTGACCAGCGCCGGCAGGTTGAGAAACAGCACCAGCAGCGGGTCGAGCAGCGCATTGGCCAGCCGCGAGCGGCCCATCCACACGCCGAGCAGCGTGCCCAGCGTCATCGCCAGGGCGAAGCTGAACAGCACACGGCGCAGGGTCACCAGCAGGTGTTCGGGCAGCTCGCCGCTCTGCACGGCCTGCCAGAACGTTTCGAGCACCGCCGCCGGGCTCGGCAGCAAGGGCGTCTGCACCGCCAGCGCCACCACCGCCCAGAGCACCAGCAGCACCGGCAGGGCGATCCAGCACGCCCAGCGCGAGCCGTTCATGGGGCGCTCTGGAACGCCGCGGCAGGCATCAGTCTCGCCGGATCGGCACCGGTCAGCACCAGCAGTCGCTGCAGGTCGGCGAGGCGCGCCGCGTCCAATGGCTGTGGAATGCCTTCGACGAAACTGTCACGCAAGGCGGCGAACACCGCGTCGTTCTCGGCGCGCATCAGCGGACGCAGCGCCTGCCAGTGTTGCGGCTCGCGGGCCAGTTCGTCCTTGGTCTGGCGCAGGGCGCGGGCGAAGCGCTGCAGCAGGTCTTCGTTGCTCTGCGCCCAGGGCTCGGGGAACAGATAGCCGAGTACCGGCAAGTGCGCATCGAATTCAAGCGCCTTCAACAGATCGGCCAGGCCGAATGCACTCTGCACCCCGCCCTCGCCGCGCATGCGCGCGGAGAAATGCCAGAAGGTCAGCAGCGCGTCCAGCTGACCACGGCGCAGTGCCTGACCGAGCAGCGGTGGCGCGGCGTACTGCACCTGCGCCTCCCGCGCCAGGTCGATGCCCTGCTTTGCGGCCGCCTGCTGCAACAACCGCCAGCCGAGCCCATCGGGGCCGCCGGCAACACCGAGGCGCTTGCCGCGCAGGTCTGCCAGCTGGCGAATGGCCCTACCGGTGGGCACCAGCACTTCGCCGATCTGCGCGGAAAACGGCAGGTAGCGGTAGGCCGAGCCGGCTTCGTAACGCGCCTGGGCCCAGAGCAGGTCGCTCACCGCACCGTCGGCACTGCCACTGGACAGCGCCAGCCGCGAGGCAGGCACATCGGCCACCAGCCGCACCCGCAGCTCGAAGCCATTGGCGCGGTCCAGTTGCTGGCGCTTGAGGTGCTCCAGCTCCCAGTGCGGCGTGCCGAACTGCAGCACGCTGAGGGTCAGCACGGGCAGTTCCTGCGCCTGCGCGCACAGCGGCAGCAGCACCAGCATCAGGCGCAACAGGGAACGGATGAGGACGGGCAATGAAGGCGTCATGCCCGCAGGTTACGAAGCCACCTGTGGCGCACGAATTGTACTTTGGTGCCTGTTGCCTGCTGCGATGGTCGCGCCGCGCCACGACCCTCGCCGCATGACTCAGGCCAGCGCAGCGATACGCTGCTGCAGACGCGCCTGCAGTTTTTCCAGTTCGGCCGGCTCGGCCTTGCCCGCGGCGTGGATGCCCAGCCCCTCGCCGGCGTAACGCGGGACGATGTGCATGTGGATGTGGAACACCGTCTGCCCGGCCGGTGCGCCGTTGAACTGCGCGACCTGCACGCCGTCCGGCTGCAGCTCGGCGACGATCGCGCGGGTCAGCTTCTGCACCGCGCGCATTACCGCAGCCAGCGCATTGCTGTCCACATCGAGGATGTTGCACGCCGCCGAGCGCTTGGGGATCACCAGCGTGTGGCCGAAGGATTGTGGGAACAGATCGAGGAAGGCGAGCACTTCGTCATCCTCGTAGAGCTTGTAGCAGGGCGCGTCGCCGCGGATGATCTGGGCGAAAATGTTCTGCGGGTCGTAACTGGCGGTCAGGGACACCGGACTTCTCCAGGCTGAGGACGAACGCAGACCATAGCCGGAGCCCGCGGCCAGGCCAAGCGTCGCCGCGGCCGCCGGCCCGATCTTCCACTCAGCCAAGGAGCCGCGCATGCAACTGGCCAGAATCGAACACCTGCTCGTCGGCAAGGCCGTCCCCTATACCCGCCCGGGCAGCCACAGCGCCATCGCCAAGCAGCCGGTGGCCGGGCCGCTGGCGGTCGGTGTCGAGGGGCTGGCCGGCGACGAACAGGGCGATCGCCGCGTGCATGGCGGCATCCACAAGGCCGTGCATCACTATCCTTACGAGCACTACCAACGCTGGATCGAGCAGCTCGGCCGGCTGCCGGTGCTCGATCAGCCCGGTGCGTTCGGCGAGAACATCAGCACCCGCGGGCTCAGCGAGGCCGATCTATGCCTGGGCGACGTGCTGCGCTGCGGCGACGTGTTGCTGCAGGTGGCGCAGTCGCGCCAGCCATGCTGGAAGCTCAACGATCGTTTCGGCGTCACCGACATGGCGCTACGCGTGCAGCAGAGCGGCATGACCGGCTGGTATTACCAAGTGCTGGAGCCTGGCGAGCTGCAGGCCGGACAGAGCCTGATGCTGGAGCAGCGCCCCTACCCGCGCTGGTCGCTGACCAGGGTGATGGACGTGCTCTACCGCCACACCCTCGACCACGCCGCCCTGCAGGAGCTGGCCGAGCTGCCGCTGGCGCCGAACTGGCGCAAGCTGGTGGAGCGGAGGCTGGAGGTCAACGCGGTGGAAGACTGGAGCAAGCGCCTGTACGGCGCGCCGGACGCCTGAGCGGCCCGGCGCGGGCTGGCACGGCGCTGGTTACAGGCTCATCACGTCAACGAAGCGCGGCGTGGCGTTGTCGTCGATGCGCAGACTCTTGAAGTCGAACAGGTTGCGGTCTGCCAGCTGCGAAGGCACGACGTTCTGCAGCGCGCGGAACATGATCTCGGTGCGCCCCGGCGACTTGCGCTCCCACTCCTGCAGCATCTCCTTGACCACCTGGCGCTGCAGGTTCTCCTGCGAGCCGCAGAGGTTGCAGGGGATGATCGGGAACTCCTTCATCTTCGAGTAGGCCTCGATATCCGCCTCGTTGCAGTAGGCCAGCGGACGGATCACCACGTTGCGGCCATCATCGGAGAGCAGCTTGGGCGGCATGGCCTTGAGCGTGCCGCCGTAGAACATGTTGAGGAAGAAGGTTTCCAGGATGTCGTCGCGGTGATGCCCGAGCGCCATCTTGGTCGCCCCGATCTCGTCGGCGAAGGTGTATAGCGTGCCGCGACGCAGGCGCGAGCACAGCGAACAGGTGGTCTTGCCCTCCGGGATCTTCTCCTTGACCACCGAGTAGGTGTCCTTCTCGATGATGTGGTACTCGATGCCGAGACCTTTCAGGTATTCGGGCAGCACGTGTTCGGGGAAGCCCGGCTGCTTCTGGTCCATGTTCACCGCGACGACCTCGAACTTGATCGGCGCGACCTTCTGCAGATACAGCAGCACGTCGAGCATGGTGTAGCTGTCCTTGCCGCCGGACAGGCAGACCATGACCTTGTCGCCGTCCTCGATCATGTTGAAGTCGGTGACGGCCTCGCCGGCCAGGCGGCGCAGGCGCTTCTGCAGTTTGTTCTGGTTGACCGAAAGGGTGCCCATGCTGGAAATCCGGAGGAATGCGAAAGCCGCGCATTTTACGCGCAAAGCGCGTGCGGCCCCAGCCCATCCGGCAGGCGCGACGCTGTGAAGCGCCGCAGCCTTGGCCGGTGATGCGCTGTGCTAGGCTGCGCGCATGGACGACCTCTCCCCCGCGATGGACCTGCCGGCACAACTGCTCATCCTGCTGCGCGAGCAACCGCAAGGCTTCAGCGAATTCGAGCTGATCCAGCAGCTCAAGCGGCGCCATTGCACGCACATTCCCAACCTGCCGCTGACCGACAAGCTGGTGCTGTTCCGCACCCACTTCCTGCTGTTCAACGCGCTCTATCAATTGCGCGACCAGCTTTGGCAGGACGCCGGTGGCCATCTGCACATCACCGCGCTATGCATCCAGCTGCATCCCTACGACGCCGGCACCTGCGCGCTGGTCGAGGAGGACCCGCTGCGCGCCTACTATCTGGACCTGAGCAACCTGCGCGACACCGACGAGCCCGCCGTCGAGCGTCTGCTGGCCAGCTTCTGGACGCGCATGCAGGGCGGCGAGGACAAGCGCGCGGCGCTGGAGCTGTTCGAGCTGGATCGTCTCGCCCAGCCGCTGGACATGCACATCATCAAGCAGCGCTACCGCCAGCTGGTGAGCCAGCATCATCCCGACCGCGGCGGCAGCACGCAGCGTCTGCAATCGATCAATCTGGCGATGGAAATTCTACAGCGCTATTACCGCTGACCACCTAGCTTCGATTCGCTCTAACCGAGAGCCTGCATCCGCGGCACGCCTCCCTATACTGCGGCATAAGGTCGCACGCTGCCGTCGCTCGGACGAATTGCCAGGCGCCGCGGCCGACCCATAGCAGAGGAGACGCTGGCATGATCAATCACGTGTGGGGCCTGTTCACCCATCCCGGTCAGGAATGGCGTGAGATCCGCGGCGAGAATGAATCCATCGGCCGCATGTACCTGGGGCATGTGCTGCTGTTAGCGGCCATTCCAGCGATATCCGCCTTCATCGGCGCCACTCAGGTCGGCTGGAGCATCGGCGGCGGCGAGCCGGTCAAGCTGACCGAAGCGAGCTGTCTGCAGCTGGCGATCCTCTCCTACCTTGCCATGCTCGCGGGCGTCGCGGTCATGGGCGGCTTCATTCACTGGATGGCGCGCACCTACGACGCCAGCCCGACGCTCAGCCAATGCGTCGCCTTCGCCGCCTACACCGCAACGCCGCTGTTCATCGGCGGTCTGGCGGGGCTGTACCCGCATGTCTGGCTGTTCATGCTGGTGGGCACCGCGGCGATTTGCTACACCGCCTACCTGCTCTACGTCGGCTTGCCGAAGTTCATGAACATCCCCGAGGACGAGGGCTTCATGTTCTCCAGCTCGGTGCTGGCCGTCGGCCTGGTGGTGCTGGTGGCGATCATCGCGATCTCGGTGATCACCTGGGGCATGGGCTTCGGGCCGGTCTACGTGCGCTGAGTCTTCAGCAGCATCCGACAGGGGCCGCCGTTGGGCGGCCCTTGCATGTCTGGTGGCGAAACCCTTGCTGCATCCGCCGTTCTACATCTGTAACGCGACCGCGCCCGCTACGGTGGCCGGCCTCTCCCGCACGCAGATGGAGACTCGGTATGACCCCGCACCTGTTCACCTTGCTGACCCGCCCCGACAAGGCGTGGACCGACATCCGGCGCGACGAGGCCAGTAACAGTTCCCACTACCTGCTGCACCTGCTGCTGTTCGCCCTGCTGCCGGCGGTCTGCATGTTCATCGGCACGCGCTTCGTCGGCTGGAGCCTGGTCGAGGACGAGCGCATCCGCCTGGATACGCGCAGCGCGCTGCAACTGAGCGTGGTGATCTACCTCAGCATCATCCTCGGCACCTTCGTCATGGGCTGGTTTCTGCGCTGGATGTCGCGCTCGTTCGAGGCACGACCGACATTCAATCAGTGCGTCGGCTTCACCGCCTACGTCATCACGCCGTTCTTCCTCGCCGGTCTCGGCGCGCTGTATCCGACGCGCTGGATTGCGCTGGTCGTACTGATTGCTGCGGGGCTCTATTCGACCTATCTGCTGCTGGTCGGGCTGCCGACGTTCATGCGCCTCGACAGCCGCAACAGCTTTCTCTATGCCGCCAGCGCCTGGGGTGTCGGCCTGCTGGTGCTGGTCAACATCAAGATTCCGATGATCCTGTTCTGGATGCTGGTACTCGACCCGAACTACGAGCGCGATCTGGTGCAGGATCAGAGCTACGGCACCCAGGAGGAACGTCCGCGCCAGGAGCCGCCGGGCCTGCAGCGCTGAAGCCGGCTTTGGCATAATGCGCCACCCGCGGTGGAGCCCCCATGCCCGAACGACTCAACGCCCGTGTCGAAGCCTGTTACCAGCAGGCCGAGGCCTTCTTCAAGCAACGCTTCGAACGCCCGCAGGTGAGCTTCCGCCTGCGCGGGCAGAAGGCCGGCGTGGCGCACCTGCAGGAAAACCTGCTGCGCTTCAATCCGCAGCTGTATCGGGAGAACAGCGAGCACTTTCTCAGGCAGACCGTTGCCCACGAAGTCGCCCACCTGATCGCCCACCGCGTCTTCGGCCCGCACATCCAGCCACATGGCGCGGAATGGCGGCTGATCATGCAGGGCGTCTACGAACTGCCGCCGGAGCGCTGCCACAGCTACGCAATCACCCGACGCCAGCGCACCCTGTACCTGTATCGCTGCGCCTGCACGGAGCGCGACTTCCCCTTCACCGCGCAACGTCATGCGCTGGTGCGCAAGGGCCGCCGCTACCTCTGCCGCAGTTGCCGGACGACGCTGGTCTTCACCGGCCAGCAACGCGTCGAGTAACGGCGCAGCGCCGCTCCGGCGACCGTTCCCTGCCCGTCGCGCCCGAGAATGCATTACCGAATGTAACCGCGGCCGCGGCGCCCCGCGGCACGCGAATTCGCGAATCCCATCGCCCCTGCGTCGAAAAGTCGCAACATTGCGCTGTCAGGATTAATCTGCGCGCCCACCGCCGTTCATGCGGCGGAGCGTGCGACGCACGTTAATCGGATGAACGCCGATTGCCATCCGCAGGTCACTGACTAGACTGCCCTGCACGTCGGTTCGGAGTACGAAAATGACAACAACACCCGATACGCCTGACTCGTCGCCCTCGCAGAAGCGCGATGAAACCCGCCTGTTCATCTTCCTCATCGTCTTCCTGTTCCCCCTGCTGAGCATCGCGCTGGTCAGCGGGTACGGCTTCATCGTCTGGATTTCGCAAATGTTCTTCGGTCCGCCGGGACCGGCCTGATAACCGCCGCGCTATCCATGTTTCTCACCGGGGCCCCGCGTCCCGTAGTCCTCGATCAGCCGGAACATTACCGATGGATAACACCCTGCATATCGCCAGCCTGCTGGTGCATTGCCGCCCCGAATTGCTGCCGGCGGTGAAGGCCAACCTGCGCCGTCTGCCGAACCTCGAACTGCACCAGGAAAGCACCACCGGAAAGCTGGTGGTGGTGCTCGAAGCCGAGCATGAACGCCACATCCTGAACGCCATCGACCAGATCCAGCAGCTGCCGGGCGTGCTCAACGCCGCGCTGATCTACCACGAAGAACTTCTCGGCCTCGAAGGAGAAGCCTGAATGAGCATGACCCGTCGTCAATTCGCCAAGGCCAACGCGGCAGCCATCGCCGCCACCGTCGCCGGCATGCCGATCGCCACCAGCGCGGCCAACCTCATCACCGAAGCGGACGCCACCAACCTGAACTGGAACAAGGCGCCCTGCCGTTTCTGCGGCACCGGCTGCAGCGTGATGGTGGCGACCCGCGAGAACCGCGTGGTGGCCACCCACGGCGACGTCAAGGCCGAGGTCAACCGCGGCATCAACTGCGTCAAGGGCTACTTCCTGTCGAAGATCATGTACGGCAGCGACCGCCTGACCCAGCCCCTGCTGCGCATGAAGGATGGCAAATTCGACAAGCAGGGCGAGTTCCAGCCGATCAGCTGGGAGCAGGCGTTCGACATCATGGAAGAGAAGTACAAGGCCGCACTCAAGGCCGGCGGCCCGGAAGCCATCGGCATGTTTGGCTCCGGCCAGTGGACGATCTGGGAAGGCTACGCGGCCAACAAGCTGATGAAGGCAGGCTTCCGTTCCAACAACATCGACCCCAACGCGCGGCACTGCATGGCTTCGGCGGCGTTCGGCTTCATGCGCACCTTCGGCATGGACGAACCGATGGGCTGCTACGACGACATCGAAGTGGCCGACGCCTTCGTGCTCTGGGGCTCGAACATGGCCGAGATGCACCCGGTGCTGTGGACGCGCGTCACCGATCGGCGCCTGAGCGCGCCGCACGTGAAGGTGGCGGTGATGTCGACCTTCGAGCATCGCAGCTTCGAGCTCGCCGACATTCCGATGGTGTTCAACCCGCAGACGGACCTGGTGATCCTCAACTACATCGCCAACCACATCATCCAGAGCGGCGCGGTGAACAAGGACTTCATCGACAAGCACACCCGCTTCGCCAAAGGCGCACAGAACATCGGCTACGGCCTGCGCCCCACCGACCCGCGCGAGCTGAAGGCGGAGAACGCCAAGGTCGCCAACACCTGGAGCGACATCAGCTTCGAGGACTACGCCGAGTTCCTCAAACCCTACACCCTGGAACACGCGGCACAGGAGTCCGGCGTTCCGGCCGAGCGCCTGCGCGCGCTGGCCGAGCTGTACGCCGATCCGAAGACCAAGGTCATGTCGTTCTGGACCATGGGTTTCAACCAGCACACCCGCGGTGTCTGGGCGAACAACATGATCTACAACATCCACCTGCTCACCGGGAAAATCAGCGAGCCGGGCAACAGCCCCTTCTCGCTCACCGGCCAGCCTTCGGCTTGCGGCACCGCGCGCGAGGTCGGCACCTTCTCCCATCGCCTGCCGGCGGACATGGCGGTGACCAACCCGAAGCACCGCGCCACCGCCGAGAAGATCTGGAAGCTGCCCGACGGCACCATCCAGGAAAAGCCCGGCTTCCACGCCGTCGAGCAGAGCCGCATGCTCAAGGACGGCAAGCTCAAGGTGTACTGGACGCAGGTCACCAACAACATCCAGGCCGGCCCCAACCTGATGCAGGAAACCCTGCCGGGCTGGCGCAATCCCGAGACCTTCATCATCGTCTCCGACGTCTACCCAACCGTCTCGGCGCAGGCCGCCGACCTGATCCTGCCGAGCGCCATGTGGGTGGAAAAGGAAGGCGCCTACGGCAACGCCGAGCGCCGCACGCAGTTCTGGCATCAGCTGGTCGATGCGCCCGGCGAGGCGCGCTCGGACCTCTGGCAGCTGGTGGAATTCTCCAAGCGCTTCAGCGTCGACGAGGTCTGGCCCGCAGAACTGCTGGCCAAGGCACCGGAACTCAAGGGCAAGACGCTGTTCGACGTGCTGTTCAAGAACGGCAAGGTCGACCGCTTCCCCGCCGCCGATATCGCCACAGGCTTTCGCAACCGCGAGGCCGAGGCTTTCGGCTTCTACCTGCAGAAGGGCCTGTTCGAGGAATACGCCGAGTTCGGCCGCGGCCACGGTCATGACCTGGCGCCGTTCGACACCTATCACGAGGAACGCGGCCTGCGCTGGCCGGTCGTCGACGGCAAGGAAACCCGCTGGCGCTATCGCGAGGGACACGACCCCTACGTCGAGAAAGGCAGCGGCGTGCAGTTCTACGGCTACCCGGACAAGAAGGCGATCATCTTCGCCCTGCCCTACGAGGTACCGGCCGAGGTGCCCGACGCCGACTATCCGTTCTGGCTCAGCACCGGCCGCGTGCTGGAACACTGGCACACCGGCAGCATGACCCAGCGGGTCGACGAACTGCACCGCGCGGTGCCCGATGCGCTCGTCTACATGCATCCCGAGGATGCGCGCAAGCTCAACGCGCGGCGCGGCAGCGTGGTGAAAGTGATCAGCCGACGCGGCGAGATGCAGGCGCGGGTGGAAACCCGCGGACGTAACAAACCGCCGCAGGGGCTGATCTTCGTGCCGTTCTTCGACGCCAACAAACTGATCAACAAAGTCACCCTCGACGCCACCGACCCGATCTCCAAGCAGACCGATTACAAAAAATGCGCCGTCAAGATCGAAGTGGTCAGCATCGCCTGAGGAGAGCCGCCATGAAATTTCGTCTACTGCCGCTGACTCTGCTCGCGGTGTTCGGCCTGGCCATCGCCGCCGAAACCAACTATCCGCTGGACGCTCCGGCGCCGGACGGGCGTCGTCCCGGCGGCACCCTGACCCAGGAGTTCACTCCGCCGCCCCTGCACGACGAGGAGAACAAGGACCTGCGCCGCGAGCGCAACTACCCTGAGCAGCCACCGACCATCCCGCACACCATCCGCGGCTATCACGTCGACAAGAACGCCAACAAATGCCTGTCCTGCCACAGCCGGGAGAACAGCGCGCGCACCCAGTCGCCGATGATCAGCATCACCCACTACACCGACCGCGACGCCCAGACCCTGGCCGCCGTGGCACCACGACGCTACTTCTGCACGCAGTGCCACGTACCGCAGCAGGACGTGAAGCCGCTGGTGGAAAACGAGTTCAAGAACATCGACGAACTGCTGTACCGGGAAACCTCGCAACCCGGCAACACACCGTGAGGGCCCGCCGATGAAGTCGATGCTGCCGTTTCTCAAGCGCTACTGGGCCGTCCTGCGCCGCCCGAGCGTGCATTACAGCCTGGGTGCGCTGGTGCTGGGCGGGTTCATCGCCGGCATCGTGTTCTGGGGCGGCTTCAACACCGCGCTGGAAGCCACCAACACCGAGGCCTTTTGCATCTCCTGTCACGAGATGGAGGACAACGTCTACGTGGAGATCAAGGACACCATTCACTACAGCAACCGCTCCGGGGTCCGCGCGACCTGTCCGGACTGCCACGTCCCGCATGAATGGACCGACAAGATCGCGCGCAAGATGCAAGCGTCCAAGGAGGTCTGGGGCAAGATCTTCGGCACCATCAGCACCCGCGAGAAGTTCCTCGACAAGCGCCGCGAGCTGGCCGAGCACGAGTGGGCGCGCCTGAAGGCCAACGATTCGCTGGAGTGCCGCAACTGCCACGACTTCGACTACATGGACTTCACCCGCCAGAGCCCGCGCGCGGCCAAGTTCCACTCCACCGCGCTGGCCAGCGGCGAAGCCACCTGCATCGACTGCCACAAGGGCATCGCCCACAAGCTGCCGGACATGCACGGCGTTCCGGGCTGGTAAGCACACGGCGCGCAGGTTCCAGGCTACGGCCTGGTGCCTGCCGAACCGTTGCGCCCGCAGTCAGTCCAACAGCCGCTATTCTTGTGACACACCACTCATTGCCCGTCCGCTCGCCCGTCAAGGAGTCCCCGATGCGCCATTGCCTGTTCGGCCTGCTCATGGTCGCCAGCCTCACCGCCCACGCCGCGGTCCAGACCCAGGAAATCCCCTACACCGGCGCCGACGGCACGCAGATGAAGGGCTACTTCGCCTATGACGACGCCATTGACGGCCCGCGCCCGGGCATCGTGGTCGTGCATGAATGGTGGGGGCTCAACGATTACGCCAAGCGCCGCGCGCGCGATCTCGCCGAACTCGGCTACAGCGCCCTGGCCATCGACATGTACGGCGAAGGCAAGAACACCGAACACCCCAAGGATGCGATGGCCTTCATGCAGGCCGCGCTGAAGGATGCCGACGCCGCCCGGAACCGCTTCGTCGCTGGGCTCGACCTGCTCAAGGCGCAACCGCAGACCGACACCGCCAAGCTCGGCGCCATCGGCTACTGCTTCGGTGGCAAGGTGGTGCTGGACATGGCGCGGCAAGGCGTACCGCTGGAAGGCGTGGTCAGCTTCCACGGCGCGCTCGCCACCCAGACGCGCGCCGTCCCGGGCAGCATCAAGGCGCGCGTGCTGGTCGAACATGGCAGCGAGGACAGCATGATCAGCACCGATGACATCGCCGCGCTGAACGTGGAGATGGTCAAGGCCGGCGCCGACTACCAGTTCGTCAGCCTGCCCGGCGCCAAGCACGGCTTCAGCAACGCGGCTGCCGACACGCACCAGAAGGACGGCCTCGACGTGGCCTACCAGAAGGCCGCGGACGAACGCTCCTGGGCGGACATGCAGCGCTTCTTCGAGCAGACCTTCGGTACCGCGCAAACCGCCGCAGCGCAATGACTCCGCCGCCCCACCGCCCGGCGCGGCGGGGCGACGTGGTAGCATGGCCGCCTGATTCTCTTGCCGATCCCGAGTCATGGCCGAACACGACTTCCGCTACACCCTGCTCAATCCCGCGCACACCCTGACCGAATGCCGCGCCCTGGCGCCGGGCCGCTACCAGGTCACCGGCAACGGCGGCTCGATCCGCAGTGGCGACGTACTGATCGTCACGCTCAAGGGCAGCCGCGATCTGTCGCAACGTCTGACCGTGGACAAGGTCCGTCACCTGATCAGCCCGCCCGGGCAATGGGTAGCGGTCTGCCACGGCCCGGTGTTCCGCGAGCTGGCGATCCTCAACTGGCAGGTCGATTGCGACGGCTGCGGCAAACGCCTCGACTTCGAATTCGCCGTGGACGCCGCGCTCGGCGAGTCGGCGCGCGCACCGGCGGCGCAGGCGCGCATCGTCGAGCTCGGTTGGCGCGAACGGGACGGCAGCCACTTCTGCCCGAACTGCCAGGAGGCCAGATGAACGTTTCGCACACCCTGACCGCTACCCTGCTCGCCGTAGGTCTCGCGGGCTGCGCCGTCGAACCCTTGAAGTTGCAGAAGGACGTCACCTACATCGCCGAATGGATCGGCGACGATCCGGTGATCGGTCGTACGCCCGTCTCGCTCACGCTCAGCGACGGTCGTGCGTACGGCAATGCCGGCTGCAACCACTGGTTCGGCAGCTATGAACTCGACGGCCAGCAGATTCGCTTCAGCAACCTGGGCAGCACGCGCAAGCTATGCGCCGAAGAGATCATGGAGCAGGAACAGCACTTCCTCGACATCCTCTCGCGCGTAGAACGCTGGGACGTCTCCAACATCGACCAGTTGCGCCTGTGGCCCAGTGACGGCACCGCAGTACGTTTCTGGCCCGAGCAAGGCTGAGTTGCGCCAAAACCGCGCAGATCAGCCGATCTGCGCACCACCCTCGCGCGCCAACGCGCCCGCGTCGGCCTGAAACGCCCTGAACTCCCGCCCCACGCCGCCCATCACGGGCTGGCACAGACTGTGCAAAAACGTCCTCAGACAGTTTCGGGGACCTCGGTACAGGCAGGCCGGGCAATCCCCCCTTTGATTCGCCGCCGCGGCCGCAATGACGGTCAGAACAGTTTCAACTGTTCGAAGCCCGCGCGCAGATCGATCAGCCGCACCCCAACGCCGATCAGGCGAACCGGCCGCGCACCGCGGGCGAATGCCCCGGCGAGCAGATCGGCGTAATCCTCCAGCGCCAGGCCGGCGCCAGCCTGCTCCAGGGTGGTCTGGGTGAAGTCGTGGAACTTGAGTTTGACGAACGGTTTGCCCGGCCGGTAACCGCTGTCCAGCCGCGCCATCCGCCGCTCGAGCTGCGCCAGCAGTTCCGGCAGCTGTGCGCGGCAGGCGGCGAGATCCGGCAGGTCCTGATCGTAGGTTTGCTCGACGCTGACCGATTGCCGTCGGCTTTCCACCTGCACGGGGCGTTCATCGACTCCCCGAGCGAGGTTCCACAGCCGCTCACCGAAAGCGCCGAACTCACGTACCAGCTGCAGCTTGTCCCAGACAAGCAGGTCGCCGCAGCTGCGGATACCGAGCCGGGCGAGCTTTTCGGCGGTCACACGGCCGACGCCATGCAGGCGATTGACCGGCAGCTCCCTGACGAAATCCTCCACCTCGCCCGGCGTGATCACGAACAGCCCATCGGGCTTGTTCCACTCGCTGGCGATCTTGGCGAGGAACTTGTTCGGCGCCACGCCGGCCGAGACGGTGATGCGCAGCTGCTGCCAGACCCGACGGCGGATGTCCTGGGCAATGCGTGTGGCACTGCCGGAGAAGTGCTCGCAGGCCGATACGTCGAGATACGCCTCGTCCAGCGACAGCGGCTCGATCAGGTCGGTATAGGTACGAAAGATCGTATGGATTTCCCGCGAGGCTTCCCGGTAGGCATCCATCCGCGGGCGCAGGATGAGCAGGTCCGGGCAGAGCTTGAGCGCATGCGCCGAAGCCATTGCCGAGCGCACACCGTAGGCGCGCGCTTCGTAGTTGCAGGTCGCGATGACTCCCCGCCGATCGGCGGCTCCGCCGACCGCCAGCGGCCGATTGGCCAATGCCGGGTCGTCGCGCATCTCGATCGCGGCATAAAAGCAGTCGCAATCGATATGGATGATCTTTCTTTGACGGGTAAGCGGTTGATTTTTCAATGGATTCATCAGGGCTTACGGGTTTAGTACCCGCTCTGATACCCGCTTTTTTATTCACTGCGAAACAGTAGGTATCCGACTAACAAGCCCAAGAACATAGGCGCCGACTACCTCCGGCGCCATCAACTATACCCTCAAGACCAGCGCCTCTCCAGCTGGCACTGCTGCTCACCCTTCGCGCCGTGGGCCATCGCTGACACGCGCCTGATCTGATAGCAGTCGCGTACTTCCAGCGCAAAATGCTACTAGCAGAGCGAGCACCTCGACGGACCGAATCAAGACAGCCCGAAAAAGGGAGCTTTTCCCTACCAAGGCAAAAGTTGTACCGGCGATGAATGGCCGCTATCAGCCGATTCTGTTGAAAAAGTAGCTGTCTCCTCATGCCGTTGGCAAAATTGCGCTGTCAGCGCGCACGGGGGCGAACAGCATGATGGGACAGTTACCGGGAGGACAGCAGCGCCTGTTCTACTCGTTCAGTCTGGAAGATCACGTCCCGGCCCAACATCTCCTGCGCAGCATCGACCAGTGCCTGGATCTCAGTGATCTGCGCACCTACCTGGCGGATTTCTATAGTCCCATCGGGCGTCCCTCGATTGATCCAGAGTTAATGGTGCGCATGCTGGTCGTGGGCTACTGCTATGGCATCCGCTCCGAGCGACGGCTGTGTGAAGAGGTACATCTAAACCTGGCCTATCGCTGGTTCTGCCGGTTGGGTCTGGAAGACGAAGTCCCCAATCACTCGACCTTCTCGAAGAATCGTCATGGCCGTTTCCGTGACAGCGATCTGTTCCGCTGGTTGTTCAATGAAGTGCTGCGGCGCTGCATGGCAGCTGGCCTAGTCAAGGGCGAAGGTTTCGCCGTCGACGCCAGCATCATCAAGGCGGATGCCAGCCGGCAACGTGGGGTGGCGGGAGATGAAGTCGATTGGCGCGATCCAGCACTCAGCAGCCGCGCCGTACGCGAGTACCTTGAAGCCCTTGATGAAGAGGCGCTGGCTGAGGCTCTTCCCAAGAAGATTTCGCTCACTGATCCTCAGTCCCGTTGGACAGCAGCGCCAGGCGGCCCGGCCTTCTTTGCCTACTCCACGAATTACCTGATCGACACTGAGCACGGTGTGATCATGGATGTGGAGGCGACTCCGGCGCACCGTACCGCCGAAGTTGATTCGACCAGGACGATGGTCGAACGTGTCGAAGCGCAGTTCGACCTAACACCGGGACGCCTCATTGGCGACACCGCTTATGGCACTGCCCCGACGCTGGCCTGGATGGTCGAAGAGAAGGACATCGAGCCGCATGTGCCGGTGTGGGACAAGACTGAGCGCAAGGACGACAGCCTCTCCAGTAACGACTTCCACTGGAATCAGGAAGCCAATGAATATCGCTGCCCAGCCGGCAAACCGCTACGCAGTGAATGGCGCGCCTTCTCCAAGCAAAGATCACGGGTTACCAAGGCCAACACCATCATCTACCGCTCCAGCCAAACCGACTGCGCTACCTGCTCGTTGAAAGCGAAGTGCTGCCCCAACACGCCGAATCGGAAGATCGTTCGTAGCATCCATGAGGCCGCCCGCGACGTGGCCCGGCGCATCGCCAAGACACCGGAATACCTCGTCTCTCGTTGCGAACGGAAGAAGGTGGAGATGCTTTTCGCTCACCTCAAACGGATCATGAAACTCGACCGTTTACGACTGCGCGGCCTGACGGGTGCGACTGACGAATTCACCTTGGCCGCGACCGTGCAAAACCTGCGACGCATGGCCAAGCTTTTGCCTCAAGGGCCACCACTAACGGGGTAGGTACGCCTGCTGCGAGCAGAAACCCTCAAATTAACCCTTAAACCTGAGCAAGGACGCTCAGTGAAACACCGAAAGGCAACTTGAAGTGGCTTGCAGCCACTTCGACAGCAGGTACATCCGACCGCCTGGCTGTCGCTAAAGCTACTTTTTCAACAGAATCGGCCAAAAGCAGCCGGTCAGGCAGTTGGCTTTGCCATCCGCTGCACCTCTGTCGTTAACTCGATATCCGTGAGGGTCACCGCACTGGTCTCCTTTATCAGCTCGATGAATTCGACGATGTAAGGCTTGGAGCTTTCCGATTCGAGCGTGGCCGCCCAGATGTCGGCAAACAAGCCATCGCGTGTGATCGGCTTTGCCGTCACGTATTGCCGCTGGAGATAGTGCTGCACGGCCCATCTCGGCAGCACGGCGATACCTCGCCGCGTGGCAACAAGCATGAGGATGGCGACCGTAAGTTCGGTTGTTCGTCGAGCGGGTGTGATGCCCGCCGGCTTGAGCAGCAACTGGACGATATCCAGCATGTCCTCTTCGACGGGGTAAGTGATCAACGTTTCGTCATTGAAGTCTTGCGCCTCCAGGTAGCTCTTCTGGGCAAGCGGATGATCGTTTGCCACCAGCGCAACCAGCCGCGACCGGAACAGGTGGTGGAAATCCACACCGGCTTCAGGTTCGCGGCAGGAGATCATCGCGAGGTCCGCGTCCCCCCGATGCAACAGGCCAACGGGGTCGGCCTGGTAGCCAGAGACCAGATCCACTTCCACCTCAGGCCAGCGCGCACGGAAGGCATCGACCGCGGGCATCAGCCAGTCAAAACAGGTGTGACATTCGATGGCAATCCGCAAGGTGCCGGTCGTGCCCTGGGCGATCCTGAGCAAGTCTCTCGTGGTTTCGTTCAGAACCGGTATCACCCTGTCGGGCTTACCCGGAAAGGGAAAAGGCCCTCGCCTGCCTCAACTCCAGGTGCCATCGATGCTCTCGCTATTCCAACGAAAACTCCAACTACCAACGGACTCGCCCCCCTCCAGCGGAGACAAGGAAAAAGGACTGATGCGGCCGGAGCCGGTCGCGTCGCTGCTGTCCACAACGCGCCGGCAGAAACTGCTGGAGCACATCTGGCAACGTACCTCGCTCTCACGCCAACATTTCGCCTCGCTCTACCTGGCTCCGCTGCAACGCTATGCCGCGCTGGTCCAGCAGTTTCCTGCTTCGGAAGCACATCACCATGCGTATCCAGGAGGGATGCTGGACCACGGCCTGGAAATCGTTGCGTATGCGCTCAAGTTGCGGCAGTCGTATCTCCTACCCAGTGGCACCACACCCGAGGACCAAGTAGTACAGGCAGAAGCCTGGACCGCCGCCATCGCCTACGCCGCGTTGCTGCATGACATCGGCAAGATCGCCGTCGATCTGCACGTCGAACATGCCGACGGCAGCACTTGGCACCCCTGGCACGGCCCGCTGACCCACCCCTACCGATTCCGCTACCGGCAGGATCGCGAATACCGCCTACACAACGCGGCCACGGGCTTGCTGTATCGCCAGGTGCTCGATGGCGAGATTCTCGACTGGCTCAGCACCTTCCCGCCACTCTGGTCCGCACTGCTGTACGTTCTGGCCGGCCAGTACGAACACGCCGGCGTCCTCGGTGAGCTGGTCATTCAGGCCGACCGTGCTTCGGTTGCCCAGGCCCTGGGCGGCGATCCTGCACGGGCTATGGCGGCCCCGAAGCAAGCGCTGCAGCGCAAGCTGCTCAATGGCCTGCGCTACCTGCTGAAGGAGGAGCTGAAACTCAACCAACCCCAGGCGTCGGACGGCTGGCTGACGCAGGATTCTCTGTGGTTGGTCAGCAAGACTGTTTCGGACAAGTTGCGCGCGCACTTGCTGGCACAGGGCATCGAAGGTATCCCTGCGAACAACACTGCCGTGTTCAACGTGCTGCAGGATCACGGCATGCTCCAGCCCACCACTGACGGCAAGGCAATCTGGCGAGCAACGGTCACGAGCGACGCAGGCTGGTCGCACACGTTCACACTGCTGCGATTGGCGCCGGCTCTGATCTGGGAGGGAGATGGTCGGCCGGAGCCGTTCACTGGCACTGTCGTGATTGAGGTAGAGCGCAACGATGCGACCACAGAATCATTCATCGATAGCGGTGAAACCTCACCCGTGGCGACCGCCGCACGTGCGGCCTCTGCTGCACCCGCTGCCGATAGCGTCGACGCCCTGCTGGCATTGCTCGGCACCTCAGATACCGAACCGCACCCACAGAGGCCGGAGGTTGAACCACCCCCAGCAACGGGCATCAATGACCCGGCCGCACCTTCCCAGGCGAACGATTCAATGCTGCCCCCTGCCGCTGTACTTCCGCCCATCGAAAACGGTGGAAACTCACCGGAGTCACCTTCCGGCGAACATTTCCTGGCTTGGCTGCGGCAGCGTGTACAGAGCCGCAAACTCATCATCAATGACGCCAGGGCCCTGGTGCACACCGTGGCCGACACGGCATTTCTGGTTAGCCCCGGTGTGTTTCAGCGCTACGCACAAGAGCACCCGAACACGGCCACGCTCGCCAAGCAGGATCAGGTTGCAGATTGGCAGTGGGTGCAAAAGCGCTTCGAAAAGTTGCAACTGCACCGCAAGCAGGTCAATGGTCTGAACATCTGGACCTGCGAGGTGACAGGACCACGCAAGTCACGACGACTGCATGGTTACCTGCTGGCAGATCCGAGGCATCTGTTCGAGGAAGTGCCGCTCAACAACCCGTTCTTACAACTTGGCGTTGATCGCAGCTGACCCGACTTGAGCAAGAGAATGTCGCTAGTGTGGACTACGAAAGTGCCGAAGCCTCGCTCGTTGCAACATACAACCATCTCTGGACTCAGCAGCTACTCGGGCTTTTGTTGTCTGCTTATTTGCTCCCGGAGGCCTGGGTGGCGCCTCCAAACCTCCGGGTAAGCTGCGAATGAACACGCTACCGAGCGATCACCGCAGACTGCGCTGCTTGACCAGCATGTAGATCGCCGGAATGACCACAAGCGTCAGTACGGTGGAAGAAATCATCCCACCCACCATCGGCGCGGCAATGCGTCGCATCACCTCCGAGCCGGTACCGGTGCCCCACATGATCGGCAGCAGGCCGGCCATGATGGCCACTACCGTCATCATCTTCGGCCGTACTCGCTCGACTGCACCAGTTATGACTGCCTGGTAGAGATCAGCCACCGTTAACTGCTCGCCGGCTGCTTCCCGTTCGGCTCGGCGCTCGGCGAGCGCATGGTCAAGGTAGATGAGCATGATCACACCGGTCTCGGCAGCCACGCCAGCCAGGGCGATGAAGCCCACCACCACGGCCACCGAGAAGTTGTAGCCCAGCGCCCACATGAGCCAGATACCACCCACCAGCGAGAACGGCACCGAGAGCATGACGATCAGCGTCTCGGTAAGCCGGCGGAAATTCAGGTACAGCAGCAGGAAGATCAACACCAGGGTCAGCGGCACGACGATTTTTAGCCTCTCCGCCGCCCGCTCCATGTATTCGAACTGGCCGCTCCAGGTCACGTAGTAACCGGGTGGAAAGGTCACCTGATCATTGACCGCCTGCTGTGCCTCTCGCACATAGCTGCCGATGTCGCGGCCGCGAATATCGACATAGATATATGCTGAGAGCAGCGCGTTTTCGGTACGAATGCTGGGCGCGCCCTTGGAAACGCTGATATCGGTGAGCTGCCCGAGCGGAATTTGTGCGCCGCCCGGCGTGGGCACCAGCACCTCGGTGGCAATACGCTGCGGGTCGGAGCGCAGCTCCCGTGGGTAGCGAACGCTGACGCCGAATCGCTCGCGCCCTTCCACGGTCGTGGTCACAAGCTCGCCGCCCAACGCAGTGGCTATGACCATCTGCACCTCCCCCACCGTCAGGCCGTAGCGGGCCAGGGCATCGTAGTCGGGGGCAATATCAAGATAGAAGCCACCCGTGATGCGCTCGGCAAACGCGCTGGTTGTCCCGGGCACCGCCTGCACAACCGTCTCGATCTGGGTGGCCAGCCGCTCGATCCCGGCGAGGTCCATGCCAAACACCTTGATGCCAATGGGCGTTCGTATGCCGGTAGATAGCATGTCCAGGCGCCCCCGAATGGGCATGGTCCAGCTGTTGGCCACACCCGGAAACCGGAGCGCTTCATCCATCTCGGCGATGAGCTTATCCATCGTCATTCCCGGCCGCCAGTGCTCTTCCGGCTTGAGGTTGACCACCGTCTCGAACATTTCGATCGGGGCCGGGTCGGTGGCCGTGGCCGCGCGGCCCGCCTTGCCGAATACCGAGGCTACCTCGGGAAAGCTCTTGATGATCCGGTCCTGCGCCTGCATGAGTTCCGCAGCCTTGGTGATGGACATGCCCGGGAGCGAGGCCGGCATGTACAGCAGCGTGCCTTCGTTGAGGCGCGGCATGAATTCGCTGCCAAGCTGGCGCGCCGGCAGGATGCTCACGCCCAAAACCACGAGCGCCACCACGATGGTTGTCACCTTCCATCGCAGCACGATATGGATGATCGGGCGATAAATCCAGATCAGGAAACGGTTCACCGGGTTCTTGTGCTCGGGGATGATCCGCCCGCGCACGAACAACAGCATCAGCACCGGCACCAGCGTCACCGAGAGTACCGCCGCACCCGCCATGGCGAAGGTCTTGGTGAAGGCGAGCGGCGAGAACATCCGTCCTTCCTGGGACTCCAGCGTGAACACCGGTAGGAAGGAAACGGTAATGATCAGCAGCGAGAAGAACAGCGCCGGCCCCACCTCGCGGCAGGCTTCAATGATGACCTCTGCCCTCGGCTTGTCCGGCGACGCTCGCTCCAGGTGCTTGTGCGCGGCCTCAATCATCACGATGGCCGCGTCCACCATTGCGCCGATAGCGATGGCGATGCCGCCCAGGCTCATGATGTTGGAATTGAGCCCCAGCCAGCGCATGACGATGAAGGCGATCAGGATGCCCACCGGCAGCATGAGGATGGCCACCAGCGCACTGCGTACATGCAGAAGAAACACAATGCACACCAGCGCGACGATGATCGACTCTTCCAGCAGTGTGACCTTGAGATTGTCCACGGCGCGCTGGATAAGATCCGAACGGTCGTATACCGGCTCGATCTCGACACCTTCCGGCAGGCCGGGACGAATCTCCTCTATCTTGGCCTTCAGGTTGTCGATCACGTTCATGGCATTTTCGCCGTAGCGGGCGACGGCGATGCCGCCGACCACCTCGCCCTCCCCGTTGAGCTCGACCACGCCGCGACGCTCATCAGGGCCGAGCTCGACGCGCGCCACATCGCGCAGCAGAACCGGCACCCCGCCCGCGGCCTTGAGCACCAGATTCTCGATGTCCGCTGCACCACGCAAATAGCCGCGACCGCGCACCATGTACTCGGTCTCGCTCATTTCCACGATGCGACCGCCCACGTCGGCATTGCTGGTCCGAATGACGTCGGAAATGCGGCTCAACGGGATGTCGTAGGCCTGCAGCTTCTGCGGATCGACGGTGACTTGGTACTGCTGGACGAATCCGCCGATGCTGGCGATTTCGGACACACCCTCGGCCTTGGTGAGTTGATAGCGCACAAACCAGTCCTGCAGCGTGCGCAGCTCCGCAAGGGTATGCCGCGCACTGGTCAGCGCGTATTGGTAGACCCAGCCAACGCCGGTGGCGTCCGGCCCCAGCGCCGGTGTCACTCCAGCTGGAAGGCTCTTGGAGGCGAAGTTCAAGTACTCAAGCACCCGCGAGCGTGCCCAGTAGATATCGGTGCCGTCCTCAAAAATCACATAAACGAAGGAGGCGCCAAAGAACGAGAAGCCCCGTACCACCTTGGAATTGGGTACCGAAAGCAGTGCCGTGGTGAGCGGGTAGGTAACCTGGTCCTCTACCACCTGCGGCGCTTGCCCCGGAAACTCGGTGTAGACGATCACCTGCACGTCGGACAGGTCCGGCAGCGCGTCCAACGGGGTTTTCACCACGGCGTAGACGCCGGCGCCGATAATGATCAGCGTGGCGAGCAACACCAGGAAGACGTTGCGAACCGACCATTCAATGATTCTGGAGAGCATATTCAATGCCCTCCATGAGAATTGCTGTGGCTATCCGGCATGACGTGGCCGGAATGCGCGTCTGGCGTGGCGTGGTTTTCATGGTCATGCCCATCACTTGGCGACGCATCAGCCTCGCTGCTTCCGTGACTGCCGACATGAGCGTCAGTGCTGCTCTCAATTGGGACGGTGTGGCCGGCGTGACTGGCATGAGCGGCATGAGCGCTGTGTGCGTCGGCATCGGTTGGCGTGGCAGCATGGCCAGGTCCAGCATGCTCCCCATGATCATGGGCAGCGGCTGGCGCCGACTTCGTGCTCATGCCGCTCAGCGCTGCCTTGAGGTTGCTCTCGGCATCGATCAGGAAGTTGGCCCGCGTGACCACGGACTCTCCCTCGCCCAGCCCTTCAAGCACTTCAAGAAAGCCGTCTGCCAGTCTGCCGGTGAGCAGTTCGCGCGGCTCGAAGCGACCCTCACCCAGGGCGACCAGTGCGACCTGCCGAGTGCCGCTGTCGATCACCGCCGAGTCGGGAACCGCGAGCACGGGTGTGCGCTCCCCAGCAGCCAGCTGGGCAGTGCCAAACATGGCCGGCTTGAGCAGGCCGTCGGGATTGGACAGCTCGATACGAACCTTTACAGTGCGGGTCTGCGGCGAGAGATCGGGGTAGATGAAGGTCACCTCGCCAGTGAAATGGCGGCCTGGATAGGCGCTGACCGTGAGCTGTACCGCTTGCCCCGGTTTTACCAACGCCAGGTCCTGCTCGAATACCTCAGCGATAAGCCAGACGGTATCGAGGTCCGCAATTCGGTAGAGAGCGTCCCCGGCCTGGAAGCGCATGCCTTCCAACGCCGGTTTGTCCAGTACGACCCCATCCACCGGAGCGGTGATCGTCAAGGTACGGCTGGTTTTGCCGGTACGGCGCAAGCGCTCAAGCTGTGCTTCGCCAATATCCCAGTTGCGTAGCCGCTGCATGGCAGATTCTGAGAGTGAGGCGACCCCCTGCCTGGCATTCGCACTGCCAGCCGCTAGGCGCTGTCGTCCAGCATTGGCGATCAAGAACTCCTGCTGCGCCGAGACCAACTCGGGGCTATAGACGTCTATCAACGGCTGGCCCTTACGGACCGGCTCACCGGTGGTGTTCACATGGAGCTTCTCAATCCATCCGTCGAACTTCGGCGCCAGGGTGTACTGGCCACGCTCGTCCACCTGCACCGTACCGACGGCACGCACCGTGCGCGTGAGCACGCGGCGCTCGACCGGCGAGGTCAACACACCCAGTAGCTGGATCTTCTCGGGACTGATGGTTACGGTACTTCCGGATTCCTCACCCTCGTAGACGGCGATGTAGTCCATGCCCATGGAGTCCTTCTTCGGCACTGGCGAGGTGTCCGGCAGGCCCATGGGATTACGGTAGTAGAGAACCTTGCGCTCGCCCCGCGCGCCAGCGGGCGCCTCGTTGGCATACACCGGGATGTAGTCCATCCCCATCGGGTCCTTCTTCGGCACCGGCGAGGTATCGGCCAGGCCCATGGGATTGCGGTAGTAGAGAGCCTTGCGCTCCTGTGGCGCGCTGCTACCGACGTTCTCTGAGGAAGTTGGCTTTTGCGCCATCAGGTAACCGCCTGCAAACCCGGCGATTGCGGTGGCGAGGGCAAATGCGCCGGCGCCCAGAATCATGCTGCGTTTCATAGCTCTGCTCCGATAAGACGCTCCAGTTCCACCACCCGTACGCGCTGCTCCAGTTCATACGAAAGGAGCGACAGCCGCAGTTGACGGATCTGTCGCTGGGCATCGAGCAAGGTGGCGAAATCGACGTTGCCGGTCTGATAGCTGGCGAGCGCCGATTGATAGGTGAGTTCCGCCTGCGGCAAGAGCGTTCTTTCGGTTAGCGCGTGCTGCCGAAAGGCTGTCTCCAACGCCGACCATGCTTCACCGACGCTACCGGCGAGGCGACTGCTGACCGCTTCGCGCCGCGCCTCTGCGGCATAGCGCATTGAGACGGCCTCGCGCTGCTCGGCGCTGCGGCGCCTGCCCCACAGTGGAACGTTCATCTCCAGCATCAATTCGAATTCTTCTGCGCGGTTGCCCATCTGCACGACGGCGGTGCCGACGGTGATATCCGGAATCCAGTTTCGATTCGCGAGCTCCTCGGCGCGCCGGGCTTCCTGAATCCGTGCATTGAGCTCGGCCACTTGAGGATTGCCGCCAAGGATTCTCGCCTGCAGCTCCGCCAGGGTAGGCACCGCGGCAGGCAGCGCGGGCCAACCGGCAGGCGTCGCCAGCGGCGCGTTCGCCGGGCGCGCCAGAATACCGTTGAGCCGCGCCGCAGTACCGCGCCGGTCACGCTCCAGCGTTAGCAGCTCGCTCTGCAGGCTGCTGTGCTCGGTCTGCGCCTTGATCACGTCTTGTTGCGGTGCAAGCCCGACCCGGTAGCGCGCCTCGGCGATGCTCTCAAGCTCATCCACCAGGCTCCGCAACTCCTCGGTCACCTGGGTGGCGGCATGGGCGTACTGGTATTCGTTGAAGGCCAGCTTGACCAGACTCCTGAGCTCGACCCGGCTCAGGCGCTCGCGCGCCACCGCCTGCTCTGCACCCGCCTCGGCGATCTCGCGGGCAAGCCCTCGCTTGCCGCCCAGCGGAAAGGTCTGACGGAACGCGTAGCGCGTACTGCCGACGCCGCTCGGCGAGAGGCTCGGGTCGTCACGGGCGATACCCATTTCCTCGAACGTGAGCATCGGATCAGGAAGCGAGCCGGCCACATCGGGCCGCTCCCAGGCAGCCTGACGCTCATGCCCTGCAGCCCGAAGCTCAGGACTCTGGCGCTCAAGCAGATCGAGCAACGGAGGCAAGGTGGCCCCCAGCTCGGCGGACTCTGCTGCCTGAACAGCGCTGCTCAGAACAAGGCCCAGAGCGACAGTAGCCAGCAGCACGCGCTGGCTGCGAGGCAACGGTTGAACGATCCGTGTCATGATTTCCCCTTCCCGCCAAAACGGCCCCTTTGATTGCCACAAAAACTTGAGTCTTCATGGGTTTTGGTTGTGGTCATCACATCGCCCCCATCACGGAGAGCGGAAACGGGCACGCCAACCAGGCACGACACTTGCCCAAGACATTCATCAGATCTAGCTCCGTAGCACGCGGAGTCGGCACAAGAAAAAGCATGGGCTCGTTAATGATCCGAGCCTCAAATTAAGAAGCGATCTTTATTGCCTGGCTTTATTGCAGATCAGACCTTTCGGACAAATGACCTGAACATTACATTAATGTCAGCCTATAGCCTTAGGGTTCCCATAGACATCACAGTCCGCATAGCGTTTTTACGCTACCGACTAACCGCTTCTCGGTTTATAGAGGCGCTCGATGTGGTAAATCGACACACACGCCCTGGCTGATGCGTTCGCTCGAACTTCGTCAATAAAACTTCGCTCATCGCCGCGCTGTCCTGGCAGTCAACAATACAGCTCATGCTGCAGCCGATCCCATGAGCAGCAAGCAGTAAAAAATAACCAAAATGTAATTTTCAGGAAAGGCTCCAGTAAGGACATCAGCGCTAGCCTCAAACCAAACAAACAAGAGGTAATACTGATGAAAAGCATAAGCGGGCTTTTTTTAGCACTGGCACTCACCTCCACCTCGCCCCTAATAATGGCTGCGGGTGATGATGCGCAGACCATGAAGCACGACCATACAGTTGGTGACGGCCATGAGGTAATGCTAAACCTACTAAAAACCGGGAAAGTCTTGAGGGTCACCCCTGCAACGGAGACTAAACTCAACACAGGTGACGTTAGAACTTACGAAATCATTATTAAAACCCCAGATGGAGTCACTCATTCCGTTGAATTTCGTGGAATGCCAGTCGGCATTAGAAATGGTTAACTTTTTGTAAGTGTTAATTCACGCCCTTCCAGATAGACAATGATCTCCGTGCCAGACTGCAGAACTGGCGCGGAGACTTAAAGCTCTCGCAAACTCAAGAGGCAATAAAAAACTGCCGGTAACCAAGAGTAACGCTCACCTGCCGAGCGACTGGAACACCGCTCGCCTATGAGCACGCTATTTGCCAGAGAGATAACCCTCCCATCTCCGAGCGCTCAGGCGACTTTATCTATCGCGTTCAACGTAGCAAGCTCAAACGCTTTATCACCCAACTCTGGCACGTGAATGTTCCTTGGAAGGTCATCAGTAGAACAATCTTGTGCCATCGCGAGCGAAGCATCCAGTTCAGAGATGATGAGAAATCATCAACGCCGACGCTGGCCACGCCAACGTCGCCTCCGGCTAACACTTCAGCGCTATCAATCGCGCCCGCCGCCATCAGCAGTTATAACTGCTTCTTCCTCTCGGACCCTCAAAACCATACCCGGATGCCAGCGACAAAACGCGCCTCTGAAACATCCCCGTCATCCTCACGTACCAGGTCTGCGGTGTTGCCGTAGGAGCGGCTCCAGGAAACACCGATATAGGGCGCAAACTGCCGGACGATCTCATAGCGCAGACGCAAACCAAGCTCGGTATTGGCTAGCCCAGAGCCCACGCCTCGTTCTGGATCGTTCTTGCCATAGAAGTTCACCTCGGCTGTCGGCTGGAGAATCAGCCGGTTGGTAAGCAAAATATCGTACTCACCCTCGAAGCGGGCTGCGGTCTGGCCATTCTCACCAATAAATGCGGTAGCCTCTGCTTCGAAGTCATAGAGCGCCAGCCCCTGAATGCCAAACGCCGCCCACGTTTGAGGTGACTCCGGCTTAAAATCCTGGCGGACGCCGGCAACCACATCCCACCAAGGTCCGATTGAGCGCCCATAAAGCAGCTGCAGTTCAGCATCCTCGGTAACGCCGTTGGTGCGCTCCCCCTCCGAGCGAAACCAGACCCGATTGATATCACCGCCCAGCCAGCCGGAGGCGTCCCAAGCCAAGGTGCTGCCTTCATCGGCATCCTGATACTCGAATCGATCAAGCAGAAAGAAGCTGTTGATGGCACTGTCATGCACCTGATGGCCTGGCAGCGGCGGAAACGCTGCCTCACGGTCAGCGTCCGTAAGCACCGGAATGGGCGTACGACTGGTCGCTCTCGCGGCGTCAGCAGAGCCATGGTTCATTTTGGAATGATCCATGGCGCCGTGATCCATCTTGCTGTGATCGGCCGCAGGAGTCTGGTTCTGCGACGTTCGCTCCCTGGTTGGCTGGCTATGATCCATGCCTCCCATTACGCTCGGGGCAGAGCCATGATTCATCTGGCTGTGGTCCATGGGCATGGAGCCGTGGCCCATCGCGGAATGGTCCATTTCGGCAGCTGCGGTGAAACCACCGCTGAGGGCGCTCAGCGATACAGCCATCGCTATGAACGAAGGACGCGTGATCCTAGTGGTCATGGTTCGAACCTGCCTCGGCTTCGCCGCCATGCCTACCCATCATCTTCTCGTGATCCATCCCCTCATGATTCATCGAGCCGTGATCCATAGCGCCGTGGTCCATGTGCTTCATCTGAGAGGTCTTTTCTTGTGACGCAGGAGCCGCTTTACCACTAGCAGCCTTGGGCGTTTCAGCCGAGTGCTGGGCATGCTCGTTGTGACCTTCATTTGCCATCGAGGCAGGGGCGTACAGGGTGGCTACCAGGCTCAGCACGGCGATACCACCAAACAGCGCTTTTCGTTTCAGCAAATTGCTCATTGAATCTCTCCTCTACTCGTCCACACGAACTTCACGGAACATGCCCATTTCCATGTGAAGCAACAGGTGGCAGTGGTAAGCCCAACGCCCCAATGCATCGGCCGTCACGCGATAACTACGTTTCGAACCCGGCGGGATGTCGATGGTGTGTTTGCGCACCAGAAAGTTGCCGTTCTCGTCTTCAAGATCGCTCCACATGCCATGCAGGTGAATTGGGTGGGTCATCATCGTGTCGTTGACCAAAGTGATACGAACACGCTCGCCATACTTGAGTCGCAGCGGTTCGGCATCAGAGAACTTGATACCGTCGAACGACCAAGAAAACTTCTCCATGTGCCCGGTGAGGTGCAGTTCAATGGTGCGGCTCGGATCGCGGCCGTCCGGATCGAGGAAGGTGCTGCGAAGATCAGAGTAAGTGAGGACTTGACGCCCGTTGTCACGCAGGCCGATTCCCGGGTCGCTCAGATTTGGCGCCGGCGTCATGGTCTGCATGTCAACTAAAGGGTTATTGGTTTCGGAAGCAGGGTGCGACTGCATCGTGCCATGGTCCATCCCCGCCATTTGGCTGTGATCCATACCGGACATGCTGCCATGGCTCATGCCTGCCATTTGGCTGTGGTCCATGCCTGCCATCTTGCTGTGATCCATACCGGCCATAGAGGCCATCCCGCTCTGCATAGAGCCATGCTCCATGCCATCCATGCTGCCGTGATCCATGCCCATGTCGGCCATTGAGATCAGCGGACGAGGGTCGACCTCTGGGACAGGCGCGCTCAGCCCTTCGCGAACCGCCAATGTGCCTCTGGAATAGCCAGTACGATCCATGGATTGGGCGAAGATGGTGTAAGCCTGCTCGTCTTCGGGTTCGACGATGACGTCGTAGGTTTCGGCCACGGCGATACGGAACTCATCGACACTGACCGGTTTGACGTACTGCCCATCAGCCGCAACCACCGTCATCTTCAGACCAGGAATACGGACATCGAAGTAGGTCATGGCTGCAGCATTAATGAAACGCAGTCGAATTTTTTCGCCCGGCTTGAAGATGCCCGTCCAGTTGCCGTCCGGCGCCTGGCCGTTCATGAGGTAGGTGTATGTGTAGCCACTGACGTCGGCAAGATCCGTAGGGCTCATCTTCATCTCGGCCCACATCTTGCGGTCGGCAATAGCAGCGGACCATCCCATCTCGCTCACGTCATCAATGAAGTCACCGACGGTGCGTTTGTGATAGTTGTAATAGTCCGATTGCTTCTTCAACTTTGCCAGGACCCGATCCGGATTCTCGTCGGTCCAGTCGCTCAACAGCACCACGTAGTCACGATCGTAGCTGAAAGGTTCGGGATCTTTCGCATCGATCACCAAGGCACCATAAACTCCGGCCTGTTCTTGGAGGCCCGAATGGCTGTGGTACCAATAGGTACCATTCTGGTTGACATCAAATTTGTACTCGTACATGCCGTCCGGAGCGATGCCATGGAAGCTCAAGCCAGGCACACCGTCCATGTTGGCCGGCAGGATAATGCCGTGCCAGTGAATGGACGTATCCTCCTGCAAACGATTGCGAACCCGAAGGGTGACTGTGTCTCCTTCCCGCCAGCGCAGAACCGGCCCTGGAAGTGAACCATTGATAGTCATTGCGGTGCGGGCCGCGCCCGTTATGTTTACTGGAATCTCACCAATGAACAGATCAAAGTCGTTACCGGTCAGCACGTTAGCTTGTCCTGGGCTAGTGACCGCCCAAACCGGCACGCGCCACATGCCCAGGCCACCAAGTATTCCAGTTGCGGCTAACCCTTTGATGAAAGTTCGCCTTGTGGGTTTTCTATGCATATTTCTTCATCCAATTATTAGATGAGCTGGTAGTTCATAATCCAGCCTCGGGCTTGTAGCGCCCTGATGAACATTTAAAGCACGCAGTAACTCAAACAACTTGCTGATCAGTCCTGATAAGCGAACTTACAAGATAGCAACCATGCCCCACTCATTAAGCAGGGCAATACTTTTACGTTAGGCGCTTAACGTATCTCTACCTTGCCGACCATTCCCGCTTGATAGTGTCCCGGAATATTGCAAGCAAACTCCAGATTCTTGGTTTTCGAGAACGTCCAGATCAACTCTTCGCGGGCGCCGGGCTCGATCAGAACGCTGTTCGGATCATCGTGTGTCATCCCGCCATCCATTTCACCTTCCATATGGCTCATATCATGAGCACCAGTCGGGGTAAGCATGCCGCTGCGAAACATCGCAATCATTTCCTGCTCGTGCGCGGCATGGGTGTCCGAGTAGCCGAGGTTGAATTCATGAAGCAGGGCTCCATCGTTATGCAACACAAAACGGACAGTCTCACCTGCCTTGACTTCAATCGTCTCAAGCGCAAAGACGTTATCGCTCATTCGTACCTCAATGGTGCGATCTACCGCCTGCGCGTCTCCCGGCTGTCCAAAGTCGAGCGCATGACTATGGCCGGGGGCGGCCATTGCAGCAGTAGCGCTGAAGACCAAACCAAGTGCGGAAAAAAGGGAAAGAGAATAAATTTTCATTGGTTGGAGCTCATTCAAGTTATTGAGGAGTACCCAAGAGTAGGACGGCTGACCTGCCGGCTGGCTTACCCTAAAATTACATTTGTGTAACGTTCGGCCTGCCTCATCGCCAAAAGCCGCAGGCAAAAAAAAGGCGCCCGAAGGCGCCAGTAGGCCAAGGAGCAATGTGGAGGCCTGGAAAAATCTACTCGCCATAACGCCGTTCGGAGCCTCACTGCATCGTGAGCACAACAGATACCCTGCAAACTCTAGACACCCAGTTCTGTCAGCCACCTGAAGCGGACGTTACATTTTTGTAAGCTTCTGGTTGAGGGCCCTAATTGCCTGCACACTCAGGCTGTCGAGTTTCGGAGTCTGTACGCATGAAATTACTGGTAGCTGAAGACGAACCCAAAACCGGGGCGTATCTGCAACAAGGCCTGACTGAAGCCGGATTCAACGTTGACCGGGTCATGACGGGTACAGATGCGCTTCAGTACGCGCTGAGTGAAACCTACGACCTTCTGATCCTGGACGTGATGATGCCCGGGCTGGATGGGTGGGAGGTGCTGCGTATGGTCAGAGCAGCAGGGAAAGACGTACCGGTATTGTTCCTGACAGCACGTGATGGTGTGGAAGACCGCGTCAAGGGTCTTGAGCTCGGCGCGGACGACTACTTGATCAAGCCGTTTGCCTTCTCCGAGCTTCTGGCAAGGGTAAGAACCTTGCTTCGCAGGGGCAGTGGCTCCCCTACCCAGACCACTCTAAAAATTTCGGATCTCGAAGTGGACCTGCTGAAGCGCCGTGCCATCCGTGCCGGAAAGCGTATCGAGCTGACCGCAAAGGAATTTGCGCTGCTGGAATTATTGATGCGCCGCCGCGGCGAAGTGCTTCCGAAATCCCTGATTGCCTCTCAGGTATGGGATATGAACTTCGACAGCGACACCAATGTCATTGAGGTCGCGGTACGCCGTCTGCGCGCAAAAATAGACGACGACTTCGAGCCCAAGCTGATTCAGACCGTGCGCGGCATGGGCTATATGATGGATGCGCCGGAATGAGCGTGCGCCACCTTTCGCTGACAGCCCGCATGAGCCTGATGTTCATGTCTGTAGTGGTGGTGGTTCTGACGATGGCCGGCCTGAGTTTTAACGTGCTCAGCCAGCACCACTTCGAAGTGCTGGATCGACAGGCCCTGGTCGAGAAGCTCGAATCGACCCGACACATCCTTAATAACGCACGCAGCGACGCAAGCCTCACCGAGGAACTGCCGCAGTTACGAGCGCTGCTCGGTGCCCATCATGATCTAGCGGCGACCATCCTGAGCGGTGATGGCAGGGTACTTTTTTCCGACCCCAAGGCTGCCGATGTCCCGGAAAGCTTCAGGCATGCGGAAGAGCAAAGCATGTGGGAATGGCAGAATGCAGGACACCTGTATCGAGGGATGACTGCGCAAATTTCCGTGGCCGACAAGTCCGAGCCCCTCACGGCGCTGTTGATTCTCGATGTCACGAGCCATGCGCACTTCTTCGAGACCCTGCAGCGATGGTTCATTGCCGGGCTAGTAATCAGCGCCCTGATCAGTGCGGCTTTAGGCTGGGTGGTTGTACGAAGCGGGTTAAGACCTCTTCGGCAAGTGACCCATCTCGCGACATCGATGTCAGCCCGGTCGTTACAGGAGCGAATCCCGCTGGAGCCGGTTCCGCTGGAGCTGCAGCAGCTCGTTCTATCCTTCAATGCGATGCTGGGCCGCCTGGAAGATGCCTTCGTACGGCTGTCCAATTTCTCGGCTGACATCGCGCATGAACTGCGAACCCCTGTCAGCAATCTCATGACCCACACCGAGGTAGTGCTCACCCGAAAGCGGGACCTTGATGCTTACGAGGAGAACCTCTACTCCAATCTGGAAGAGCTGAAGCGGATGTCACGCATGATTGACGACATGCTCTTCCTGGCAAAATCCGACAACGGATTGATAGTCCCCGAACAGGGCTCAGTCGAACTTTCCAATCTGACTTTAAAGCTTCTTGAGTATTACTACCTGCTGGCCGAAGAGCGCGGCATACGTCTCTCAGCTTCAGGCAGAGGCGAGATACTGGGCGACAAGTTGATGCTCAATAGAGCCCTCTCCAACTTGCTATCCAACGCACTGCGTTATACCCCGACCGGGGAAAGCATCTCGGTAACGATTAGCGGGACGGAAGAGACAGTCACCCTCAGCGTCGAAAATCCTGGTGGGACGATTAAGCCAGAACACCTGGACAAACTTTTCCATCGCTTCTATCGGGTCGATCCAGCGCGGCGCGAGGGCAGCCCAAGCAATGCCGGCCTCGGCTTGGCAATCACAAAATCCATCGTTGAGGCCCATAAAGGCACAATCTGGTGTACCTCGAAAGATGACGTGACTGGCTTCCATATGCAATTCCCGGCTAAACCGTATAGCAGCAAAGAAAAACATATTTAATATCAGATAGCTGCAGCGCACGAACAACCTTACAACATTGTAATGTAACTCATCGAAACAGACGGACTCCAGACCGGTCTATCGAGTGGGCTTGGCTGATGAAAGCCTCTGCCCGCTTAAGGCTCAAAACTAATCATGAAGTTCTGGAGGATATATGGACAACAAAATGTTTTATAACTGCATCCAAGCTTGCTCTAACTGCGCCCTTGTGTGTGAAAGCTGCGCATCTGCTTGCCTACGCGAAGAGAACGTCCGAGCCATGGCACGCTGCATTGAACTCGACAGAGATTGCGCTGACGTTTGTGCTCTAGCCGCCAGACTCATGAGTCGACAGAGTGAGTTATCGAAAGAGTTCTGCGCACTGTGTGCAAAGATTTGCCGGGCCTGCGGCGAAGAGTGTGCCAAGCATCAAATGGATCACTGCCAAGAATGCGCGAAGGCTTGTATGGAATGTGCTGAGGAATGTGAACGCATGGCTGCGTAGTCGAAATCGCTGCCTTTGCCAAGGCGATATCAGGCCTTGGCAGAGCAGCGATTGGCCTTTTTACAATCAGCCGTTATTGATACCGACCGGCACGCCGCGGAACTCTACCGAATGAATAACACCGTCGGGTGTGCGAATCTTTATCTCATATGGCCGTACACGACCATCGGACCGACCCATAACTCTCTTGCCCTTTTGATTTACGCTTAAAACCTCACCACTTTTAAGAAGTTCATTTAGAACCTGCTTGCCATCAGCCGCCGAATAATCATGCCGCATCGGGGATTCCCGACCAGCTTCAGTTGCCATCGCCAAAGAGGTGACCATGGTTAGAGCGAGAACAGTGAGTGTTTTTTGCAGGCCTTTCATGATTAATACCTCCGGGTAGTTGACGCCTATAGCTTAAAGGCATCACCCTTACGGCATGCTGATTCGATTATTACAACTTAGTAAGTTAACTAATTATTTATATAGGGCCATATGCTGGCGGCATGCACGGATACCCGAGAGCGAAAACCCGCCACAGGCTTACAGAAATGTAATGCTTGGGTCAGGCCAATGTCAGCCGTTCGCGGGTACTCTATATAAAATATCTCCGAGTGCGCGCAGGGTTTAACAGGAGCGGTAATGTCTCAGGCCAATCAGCCACACCCCACACTTCAGACCCCATCGGATCGTGACCCTGTTTGTGGCATGACGGTCAAAGCCGACAGCCCGCATCAGACCAGCCACGCCGGCCAACAACTGCTTTTCTGCAGCCAGCGCTGTCTGGAAAAATTCACTGCCGAGCCAAGCAGATATCTGGATGCCGGGCATGCTCATGGCGAGACGCCGACCGTCGATCACGGCGCCGAATACACCTGCCCGATGCACCCCGAAATACTGCAGATCGGCCCAGGCACGTGCCCCAAATGCGGCATGGCCCTGGAGCCGGTCATGCCCGAACTGGAAGAAGAGGACAACCCGGAGCTCAGGGACTTTTCTCGACGCTTCTGGTGGACGTTGCCGTTCACCGTGATTGTCACCGTGCTGGCCATGGGCGGGCATGCCCTCAGTCCGTTCCACGGCGCCACGCAGAACTGGGTCGAACTGGCACTGGCCACCCCTGTGGCGCTCTGGGCTGGCTGGCCCTTCTACGTGCGCTGCGTGCAATCGTTCATCAACCGTAGCCCGAACATGTGGACGCTGATCGGCCTCGGAACCTCCGCCGCCTACCTGTACAGCCTGATCGCCACCCTGGCGCCCGGCGTATTCCCCGACCACTTCATGCAGGGTGAACGCATCGGCGTGTACTTCGAGGCGGCAGCGGTAATCATCTCGCTGACTCTGCTCGGCCAAATCCTGGAACTCAAGGCGCGCTCGCAGACCTCGGCGGCGATCAGATCGCTGCTCGGTCTGGCGCCCAAGACCGCCCGGCGCATCAACGCCGATGGCAGCGAAGAGGACATTCCCCTCACCCACGTGCACAGCGGCGACAAGCTGCGGGTGCGCCCAGGCGAAAAAGTGCCGGTTGATGGCATGGTGGTGGAAGGCGAAAGCGCGGTGGACGAGTCGATGCTGACCGGCGAGCCGGTGCCGATCATGAAACGCGCCGGTGATAGCCTGATCGGCGCTACCCTCAACAGCCACGGCAGCTTGGTGATGCAGGCACAAAAGGTCGGCAGCTCGACCGTGCTTGCGCAGATCGTGCAGATGGTAGCCCAAGCGCAGCGCTCCAAGGCGCCAATGCAGCGGCTGGCCGACGTCATTGCCGGGCGTTTCGTGCTGGCGGTCATCGCCATCGCTGCTCTGACCTTTGTCGTATGGGGCCTGTGGGGGCCGGAACCGAGCTGGGTGTTCGGTCTGATCAACGCAGTCGCGGTACTGATCATTGCCTGCCCCTGCGCCCTGGGCCTGGCCACGCCGATGTCGGTGATGGTCGCCACCGGCAAAGCGGCCGGCAGCGGCGTGCTGTTCCGCGATGCTGCCGCGATAGAAAACCTGCGCAAGATCGACACTCTGATCGTCGATAAGACCGGCACCCTCACCGAAGGCCGCCCTGCTTTCCACAGCGTCGAGGCGGCGCCCGGCTTCACGCGGGACGAGGTGCTGCGACTGGCCGCCAGCCTGGATCAGGGCAGCGAACATCCCCTGGCACACGCCATCGTCGATCATGCCCGTGCCCAGGGCCTTGCGCTGAGCACGCCTGAAACCTTCGAATCGGCCTCCGGCATCGGCGTGCGTGGCAAGGTTGACGGCCGCGACTTGCAGTTGGGCAACACCGCGCTGATGAATGATGCCGGCGTGGATGCCAGCCCGCTCAAGGGGCATGCCGAACAACTGCGCGGCGAAGGCGTGAGCATCATGTTCCTGGCCGTGGACAACGTACTGGCCGGTCTGCTGGCGGTTTCCGACCCGATCAAACCGACCTCAAAACTGGCGATCCAGCGCCTGCAGGCAGACGGCATACGGGTGATCATGGCCACCGGCGATGGCCTGACGACTGCCCGTGCCGTAGCCCGCGAACTGGGTATCGAGGAGGTGCACGGCGAGGTAAAGCCGCAGGACAAGGAACGCCTGACCGCCTCGCTGCAACAGCAAGGGCACCGCGTGGCCATGGCCGGCGACGGCATCAACGACGCCCCGGCCCTGGCGCGCGCCGATATCGGCATTGCCATGGGCACCGGCACCGATGTGGCGATGAACAGCGCCCAGGTCACGCTGGTCAAGGGCGACCTGCTCGGCATCCTGCGCGCGCGCAGCCTGTCGGTGGCCACCGTGCGCAACATGCACCAGAACCTGACCTTCGCCTTTCTTTACAACGCTCTGGGCATTCCTTTGGCAGCCGGCCTGCTCTACCCGCTGACCGGCCTCCTGCTGTCACCAATAATCGCAGCGCTGGCGATGAGCATGAGCTCCGCTTCGGTGGTGTTCAACGCCTTGAGACTGCGCAAGGTATCAATCGACTGAAACTCTTGACCTTGCCAACTTGGCAAGGTTGAGAATTGCCTCAACCCCAGCAGCAACCTCGCAAGGAGATTGTCATGAGCACCGTTGAATTGAGTGTCAAAGGCATGAGCTGCGGCTCATGCGTCCTGCATGTCACCGAGGCGCTCAACGCAGTTGAAGGCGTCACCGAGGTCGACGTCGATCTGCAAGCGGCCAGTGTGCGGGTCAGCGCTGAGTGCGACAGCGATGTGCTTGTCGCCGCCCTGGGTGATGCTGGATACCCCGCCCAACTGAGCAGTCCGGCGGCCTCATCGAGCCCCGCCAGGAAAACCGGATGCGGTGGCAGCGGTGGCTGCTGTTGCAAGTGAGCAAACCATTGGAAACAGGTTTTTTATGTCCAGAACACTGACTACCGCGGCGCTCGCCGCCCTGCTGCTAAGTGGCGCCGCCCAGGCCGCGCAACCCCTGATCATTGATGTGCACCGCGACGCCAACTGTGGGTGCTGCAAGGACTGGATTACCTACCTGGAGAACAACGGCTTCGAAGTCCGCGATCACGTCGAACGCAACATGAACACGGTCAAGCAAGACCTCGGCGTGAAACCGCGTCTGGCTTCCTGCCATACAGGCGTGATCGATGGAAAGTTCGTTGAAGGCCACGTGCCCGTTGCGCAGATTTTGGAGCTTCGCAAGCGCCCTGACCTGCTGGGCATCGCCGTGCCAGGCATGCCGGCTGGCTCACCAGGCATGGAGTATGGCGACGTCAAACATCCCTACCAGGTGATCGGGATAACTCGCACTGGCCGAGAAAAGGTCATTGCCAATTATCCGCTGGAACAAGCCCCGAATTAATAGCAGCTCGCCGGGCGGGCTGGTACTGGCTGGCATCCTGCGATGCACTGAATCGCAGCGGAGACCATCCCCAGCCCGCACTTCAAAAAGCCCGGCTCCGTTAACAAGCTGAAATTCACCTCCTTTTCGTTATCAGCCCGCGAGATGGTCATGTCCCGCCTCCTGCTGTGTCTGCTGCTGCTACTGCTTACCTTGCCAGCCAACGCCGAGATATTTGATTCTTCGCGTCCTCAGTCGGCTCTGTTCGGCACTCCGCTGAATAACAGCCAGGATTTCCTTCCGGTAGACAGGGCCTTCCGCCTCGACCTGTTGGAAGCCGGTAAGGACAGCGTCCGCCTGCGCTTCATAAATGCCGAGGGTTATTACCTCTATAAACATCGCTTCGCATTCACCAGCGACCACCCGCAAGTGTCAATCGGCACCCCGCAATGGCCCGCGGCCGAACCGAAAACCGATGAATTTTTTGGCGATGTCGAGGTGTTCTACGGCGTTACCGACTTGCTGCTACCCGTTAATAACCCTCAGAACACACCGTTCACCTTACAGGTGAGCTATCAGGGCTGCGCTGATCTGGGGCTGTGCTATCCGCCAGAGATTCGCAGCTTCGAGGTAGGTGATCCCCCCCTCATTGCAGCCCTGCAACAAGGGGTCGCCATTGACTGGCGTAGTCTGGCGCTGTTCTTCCTGGCGGGCTTGGGCCTGACTTTCACACCCTGCGTGCTACCGATGCTGCCAATTCTGTCTGGCGTGGTATTACGCGGACAACTCGGCGGAACGCGTGGATTACGCCTATCGCTTGCCTACGTACTCCCCATGGCTGCCAGCTTCGCCCTGCTTGGTGCGCTAATGGGCATGTTCGGCGCTGGCCTCAACCTACAAGCGCGCCTGCAGTCACCGTGGCTGTTGGTGCCCTTTGCGATGTTCTTCACTGTTTTCGCTCTGGCCATGTTCGGCGTATTCGAGTTGCGCATGCCGCGCTTTATCACCGAACGACTAGATCTCCTAGCCGGCCAGGCCCGCGGGGGTTCAATGTTGGGCGCCGCCACGCTCGGCGTACTGTCGAGCCTGCTGGTTTCGCCCTGTGTGACTGCCCCTCTGGTCGGCGCACTGCTCTACATAAGCACCACCGGCGACGCACTGGGTGGCGGCCTTAAGCTGTTTGCCCTCGGGTTGGGCATGGGCGCGCCGTTGGTATTGTTCGCCATCGGCGGCGGAGCATTGCTACCCAAGTCTGGCACCTGGATGGTCGGTGTGCGCAAAGCTTTCGGCGTGATGCTGCTGGCTGTCTCTGTATGGCTGCTAGAACGCGTGCTACCCGCTCCAGTGACTTTGGCCTTGTGGGGCCTTTTGGCAGTTGGCAGCGCGATTTGGCTCGGTGCCTTGGAGTTCACCCTCAAGTCCGGCCGGCAAAGGCTCGCCCAACTACTCGGTGTGGCACTACTGGTCTACGGTGTCAGCGCCTGGCTCGGCGCTTTGCAAGGTCAATCCGATCCGCTGCGACCGCTGGGTCAGCTGGACGCCAAAGCCGTACTTCCGAGCGGCGCTAACGCCGGCTGGCAGACCGTGGATACACCAGCTGCTCTGGATGCCGCTCTGCTGTCAGCAAAAAATGCCGACCAACCACTGCTATTGGATTGGTACGCCGACTGGTGCATCAGTTGCAAAGTAATTGAACGAGAAGTGCTGGCAGCACCCGCCGTGCGTGAGCAACTGACCGGTTACCGACTGGTGCGCTTCGACATAACTCGTAGCGATGCCGAGCAACGCGCCCTGCTCGACCGCTACCAGCTGTTCGGCCCACCGGCACTGCAGTTATTCGCTCCCAATGGCGAAGAATGGCAAGATCTCCGTACTGTTGGCGAAACCGACGCTGAGAGTTTCGTCAAACGCCTGCACCAAGCCAACGGCCGAATCTAGATTAGCCCCTCCACTTCTGGAGGGGCGTGTTCTACCCCTGGCTGGCCAGCAGGCTAACGGAAATGCAATCGCCGCTACAGCCTACTGTCATCAGAGCAGCCGGCGGTGTGTAGTGGTCTACTGATTCCGGACACCCATTTAGGGCGAGAATGCTCGCCATAGAGAGGTGTCTGATGACCAAGCAACGTCGTTCCTTTACGCCCGAGTTCAAACGAGAGGCCGCCTGCCTGGTGCTCGATCAGGGCTACAGCCATATCGAAGCAGCTCGTTCACTGGGAGTGGTTGAGTCGGCCCTGCGCCGATGGGTAAAACAGCTTCAAGAGGAGCGCGTGGGCGTTACCCCGAAGAGCAAAGCACTGACGCCCGAACAGCAGAAAATCCAGGAGCTGGAAGCCAGGATCGACCGACTGGAACGGGAGAAAGCGATCCTAAAAAGGCTACCGCTCTCTTGATGTCGGACGAGTTCAATCGTACGCGCTGATAGACCAGTTAAGTGAGCGGGAGTCGGTGGAAGTGGTCTGTTCAGCCTTCGGCGTGGTGCGGTCTTGCTACTACGGAAGTTGAGGATGGTGGTTTCATCGGGAATACGCTCCAAGCTCAGCCCCGCGAACTGGCGCAGGATGGTGGTCTCGTACAGCGCCTCTTCCATCGCTGGATCGCTGTAACCGAACCAGTTTTGCATCAGGTGCACGCGCAGCATCGCCATCAGCGGATAGGCCGGACGACCGCCTTCACCCTGGGATAATGCGGCTCGATCAAGGCAATCAAACCCTTCCACGGCACCACCCGATCCATCTCGATCAGGAACAACTCTTTGCGGGTTTGTTTGCGCTTACCGGCGTACTCGGCGTCAGCGAAGGTCATCTGCTTCATGGGGAAACTCAGCGGGTGGAATCCGGGTATTTTGCCAAAATCTGGAAGTCTTCTTCAGAGTTTCCCTAAAGGGCCGCTATTGGCCGATAACAGTCATCCAATAACGCAGCGCACCTCCGGCGCTAGCCTCACCGCACAATCATCAACTCATCCCACCTCGTCGTATACCGCTGACTCATCATCTCGCGCCTCATCGACCACTCCGCGGTGGCCGGGATTCGCCCGAGGCGGACGGTTCCCCTGCCCTCACGCGCGTTAATCTGATCGACCACGGCCATCAGACGATCGGCACCGGGGCGCGGCGCGGCGGCGAACAGGTCACCCGTGAATTCGCCGCGCTGCCGCAGATCCATCAGCAGCACTTCCCCTTTGCTGTAGGCGTAACCCTGCCGGTAGATGGCCTCAAGCCCACGCACGGCTGCAGCGGCCAGCACGCGAGTATCGTCAGTCGGATACGGCAACGGGCAGCTGATGGCGTTGGCGTAGCGCGGCTGGTTGGGGTTGTGCATGCCGGTGCGGATGGCAACCTGCAGCTCGCCGGCCAGGCTTTGCTGGGAGCGCAGCTTCTCGGCGGCCTTGGTAACGTAGGCCACGACCGCCTCGCGGATCGGTGCGATGTCGCGCAGGCGGCGGCCGAACATTTTCGAGGAGCAGATCATCTGCCGGGGCGGTACCGCCTCCTCCAGCTCAAGGCAGGAGATTCCGCGCAACTCGCGGGCGGTTTTCTCAAGCACCACGCTGAATTGCTTTCGCAGCGATGGCGAGTCGTACTGCGCCAGGTCCCAGGCCGTCTGGATACCCAGCGGTCGCAGGCGAGCAGTCAGCCGCCGGCCGACGCCCCACACTTCACCCACCTCGGTCATCCGCAACAGCCGGTCGCGCCGCTCGGGGTCGCGCAGGTCGATCACCCCGCCGGACTTTCTCCACGTCTTCGCCGCCCAGTTGGCGAGCTTGGCCAAGGTCTTCGTCGGCCCGATGCCCACGCCAACCGGTATGCCGGTCCAGCGCAGCACTCGCTCGCGCGCCTCATGCCCCAGCGGCACCAGGTCGCCGTTCATCCCTGTCAGATCGGCAAACGCCTCGTCGATGCTGTACACCTCGATCCGCGGAAACATACCCTCAAGCGTCGTCATCACCCGGGCACTCATCTGCCCGTAGAGCTCGTAGTTGCTGGAGAAGCACACCACGCCCCACTCGCGCATCTGATCGCGCCACTGGAAGTAAGGCGCGCCCATGGGAATGCCCAGGCGTTTGGCCTCGCGTGTACGCGCGATGACGCAACCGTCGTTGTTGCTCAGCACCACCACCGGCACGCTGTCTAGCCAGGGCCGGTAGACGCGCTCGCACGAGCAGTAGAACGAGTTGCAGTCGATCAGCGCGAACATAGTTGATGCAGATTGTGAGTAGCCACACCCCACACATGGAGGGACTCGGTGACAGGGATGGCGCGGTAGTCCGGGTTTTCGGGCTGCAGCCAGACCCCGGCCGGCGTGATCTGCAGCCGCTTCACTGTCATCCCGCCGTCGACGTATGCGACCACGATGTGGCCGGAGCGCGCCTCCAGTGCCTTGTTGACCACCAGCACGTCACCATCGTAGATACCGGCGCCGATCATGCTCGGGCCCTCGACGCGTACCAGGTAGACGTGCGGCGTTCGGAGATCGATCAGCTCATCGATAGATAGCGTGACCTCCTCATAGTCGGCGGCGGGCGAGGGGAAACCGGCGGGCACGCGGGTATCGATGTACTGCAGGAATGTTGATGTTGGGCCGAGCTGGCCGAGAATGGTGGCGCGCATAATACTGCTCTGCGATTACTGTATATGTGTACAGTAAACCGCGAGCACATCATGCGGTCAATGTAGAAGAGGCAGCCATCCGATAGCACGCTGGAGGGGATATGTGTGGTCGATTCACGCAGTACCGAACAGCAGTCGAGTACCTGAATGCGCTGCGCTATGACAAGCCCATCCAGGGCGGGATCGACCCTGAGCCGATCAACCGGTACAACATCGCGCCGCGTTCACGCGTGATGATCTTCTACGAGACCGATACAGGCCTGCGCATGGCCCGCTTGCCTTGGGGATATCAGCCCTTCTGGGCAGTGGGTAAGCGCTCGCCCGCGATCAACGCGCGCGTCGAGACGGCTGCGACCAGCCGATTTTTCCGAGATATCTGGGCGACCGGCCGAACGCTCGTTGCGGCGGATGGCTGGTACGAGTGGGTCAAAGACCCATCGGACCCGAAGAAAAAGCAGCCCTACTACATCCGCCGCAAGGATGGTGAGCCGCTATGGTTTGCCGCATTGGCGCAGGTGGACCGCACCGGTATGACCGATCGCGAAGGCGATGGCTTCGTGATCATCACAGCCAACAGCGATCAGGGCATGGTGGACATCCATGACCGCCGGCCTGTCGTGCTTGAAGCGGATCTGGCAAGGGAATGGATTGAGCCGGACCTTACACTTGAGCGAGCCGAAGAGATCGTGAGACACCTAGCTTTACCGGTGGAAGTGTTCGAATGGTTTCCGGTCAACCGTGCCGTGGGCAACGTCCGCAACGAAGGCCTCTCGCTAATAGAGCCAACCAGCTAAATTCATCGCCCTTCCGTCAGTAGCTCCTCTCGAAGAACCTGGACCCCGTCCGGCGCCTCGATGACCAACCTGAAGCTGCTCCAAGTGGAGCCCTCGAACACGCGACGAATGTCGGGATCTACCCCCGCAACGAGCCACGATAGCGCTTGGTGCGTTTTTGAGGCTTTGAGCACCACGGTATAGCCACCACCCACCTGAAAAGCTCACAGCGACGTTCTGGCGCCTTCTCATGGCGACAGCTCTCAGCCACAGGCAGGGACCTGCAATCTCTGCTGCTCAAACGTGATGCGATTCATAAGGCAATGCTCAACCGAATAGCCATGGACGTGCCGCTCGGGCGGTTGAGCCGAGCCAACGAAATAGCAAGTACCCAGCTTGAACCTCAGCCCGCCCGAGGAGTACTTCTTGCTCAACAGGCAAGCCTCATTTCCCTGGATGGCGTAGCCGCAAATATCACCCCAGCGGAAACTCACTCCGCCGCATTCAAGGCCAACGTCTGTGACTTGCAGGATTTCCTGTATCCGGAGGCCGCCAATCGCAAGTGCGAAAAATCTCCCGTTCGGAAGAATCGGGGGAAAGAACCGTCCTGGGCCAATTTCTCGAAAATTCAATTCTCGCTCTCGCTTCTGACGCGTCCAGGACGATCAGCCAATACCGTTACGCCTGAACCTCGGTCGGTTGCGAACAGGCCCCATCAGGCCACCACACGGCACAGTGAATTATTCAGTTCGCGCACTCGCTTCACCAATATCCGCTATGCGACACAAATCCCCAACTTTTTGTGAAAATCTCATCTCGCAATAGATTTATACGGAATGAGGTCCACTTTTTTTTCGTTGTTTAGAACGGCCGAGTATTAGAACGCGAAGCTTAGAACAGGGCTCAAACCCTCATGGGTGCTGGGTTCTGCACGTTCGAAGCTTCGCGAAAAGCAGGTCTGCGTTCTAAGCTTCGCGCCGCCCGTTCTAAACAACCCGTTCTAACACTCGCTGGGAAGCTTAGAACGGGGCTCAAACCCGCATAGTTGCTGGGTTCTGCCGTTCTAAGCTTCGAGAAAAGCAGGTCTGCGTTCTAAGCTTCGCGCCGCCCGTTCTAAACAACCCGTCGCTCAAACCAAACCGTTCGAGCTCGCTGACTGGCTTCTGGCCAATAGCTTGCCCGCCATCAGCGTACGGGCCATTAGCAGCCGCTCATGAAGTGACGTAGCCAACCGCAATCAGACATTGTCTGGATTGCCACAACTATACGCTCCCGCTCGTTGCTTGAGTTTCAGGCAGACGTTTTCTTCCCCTGCCTCAACTGATAGTTTATCGCCCAGACTCCATCCGAGTTGCTCAAGTAGCTCGGATGGAAGCTCAACGATGACGTCTCCGCTGCCATCCCCAGGGTCTTGGCATACAACTCGCCAACTCTCAGGTGTAGTAGTCATAAATCGTCCTCACACAGTGGGCACAGTATGGCAGCTTCATCTCGGACAGATCCGCTTCGTACGATGGGGGCGGCATTTGGCCGATGGTGGCCCCCCACGACAGGCTGCTATCAGCATGCAGCCTGTCACACGCCGCAGCTTTCGGTCGTAATGTGACCGCCTGGTCATCAAATTATGCTTTTTCGCATAAAGTCGCATAATTCGATTTTTCGTTATCGCTCTGCTGATTTTTTTTGGAAAATTGGTAATCAATGGCGAAATTTCTCGCCATCTCCAAATTTAATGTCGCGCGACCTATCATTCCGATTGGGTGCGACAGTAGCTGATTTCAACCGTTGCCTCGCTTCAAGCCGAGAAGGGTGCTGGCTTGTCATTAGGTAACCGCGCTGAGTACTCCAGGACAGCCCTGCTGCGCGAGATCGGCAGCCTACGGCTAGCTATGTAGCCATAGGCTGCTAGGGACGCTGCAGAGCCAGTTATAGGCCTTCTTGGGCATGGTGATAGCTCTCTACCACACACCGGCACCTACCCGTACTGAGAAAACGCTCCCTCCCATCAGCTCGATCAGCGTTCGGAAATATTCCTCCCGCTTTTTTCGGTGCCTGCGCATCCACCATCGCCTCCGGCGCATTTTTTTTCGGCTGCTTGGTGCTACCCAGGCATCGGCATACTTCCGCTATGCGACACGGCTTCCTACTCGCCTCGTAAATTCACCATTCGTAATAGATTTATACGGCATGAACCCCGTTTTTCTGGCGAAGGGTGAAAGTGAAAGGCCGCCTGTGCACGAAGGGTGAAAGTGGCTGCAGCCCTCGCCGTTGCTGGGTTTCACACTTTCACCTTACGCGAAAACGGGCTTCCAATTTCATCTCTCGACCCTGAAGGGTGAAAGTGCCCAGTTTCACGGTGGAAATTGAAAGGTGAAAGTGGCTGCAGCCCGCGCCTTTACTGGGTTTCACACTTTCACCTTACGCGGAAACTGGCCTCCAGTTTCACCTCTCGACCCTGAAGGGTGAAAGTGCCCAGCTTCACGGTGGAAATTGAAAGGTGAAAGTGGCTGCAGCCCGCGCCGCTGCTGGGTTTCACACTTTCACCTTACGCGGAAACTGGCCTCCAGTTTCACCTCTCGACCCCGAAGGGTGAAAGTGCCCAGTTTCACGGTGGAAATTGAAAGGTGAAAGTGGCTGCAGCCCGCGCCGTTACTGGGTTTCACACTTTCACCTTACGCGGAAACTGGCCTCCAGTTTCACCTCTCGACCCCGAAGGGTGAAAGTGCCCAGTTTCACGGTGGAAATTGAAAGGTGAAAGTGGCCACAGCCCGCGCCGTTGCTGGGTTTCACACTTTCACCTTACTTGGAAACTGCCCCCCACTTTCACCTCTTCTCCGCCGTGAAGGGTGAAAGTGAACAGTTTCACCGTGGCAACTGAAGGGTGAAAGTAGCTACAGCCCGCGCTGCTGCTGGGTTTCGCACTTTCACCTTACGTGGAAAGTAGCTTCCAGTTTCACCTATCGACCCTTGAAAGGTGAAAGTGGCGGATTTCACCGCGGAAACTGAAGGGTGAAAGTAGCTACAGCCAGCGCCACTGCTGGGCTTCACACTTTCACCTAACCTTGGAAACCGTCCTCCGCTTTCGCCTGGCGTCAGCTTGCTACCGAGCTTCATGCACAAAGTCGTGGCTCCCACGGGAGCCAGAACATTATCGGCAGCGCTGCGAATACAGGGCGTGCAAGTTGGCCGCTTTATGGCTGGGCGCTTGATGAGAGAAGCTGACTGTTCAGCTCGCAGTGGCGCGCTGTTCGAGGCATTGGGCGAGCGGTATCCACGAGCCGAACTGTGCCGGGTGTTTGATGTGCAGCGCAGCAGCGTTTACGAAGCCTGCAAAACGCCGTCGCCGAGTTGATCACAGGCGAATCACCTCACGAACCTGAAGAGTGAAAGTGGCGGGATTTGGGTTCCTTGAAGTTCAGGCGATGCTGAAGGCACCTACATCCAAAGGAGCCAATCATGAATCTGATCATGAACCTCGCCAGCCTCTTCGCCTCAATCATCCAATCCGCCAAACCTGCGTGCACAACAATCATTTACCCCAGCCGGGGAAAGGCGGTATTAGTGCACGACGGCCTGAGCATTCGCCATGAACGCCGGTGGTACCAGCCGCTCGATCCGTTGACAGAGAAAGAAGCGGGCACGCCCGTCGACTTCATGCAGGATCACTCTGGTTGGGCCGATCCGGTCAATCAGAATCAGGCGTCTGCTTTCTTATCCAAAGACTTCGAGCACTTGGAAATCTGTGAGATCAATCCCGCCACAGGCCTTCACATGCTCGATGGCGGTATCGATGTCATAGGCAACCCATACGGCCTGGATCTGATGAGCAGCAGCCAGTCGTTTGGCCACGACATGGGCGACTTCGGCGGCGGTTTTTCTGCCTTCAGTATCGATTGACAGCTGCAGCTGCAACTTTCGCCAAGGAGAATCGCTCATGTCGCCACTTGCACTGGTAGCAAGCCTCACTCTGGCCATTGCCATCGGAATTTCCTGGCTGGTCCTGGCGCTTGATGCACCCATTACGCGACGCAAGCTGGTTCGGCAAATTCCACTGCCCTTGGAGCATCCGGGCTCTGCTCCCTATCGCAAGTCGCCGTCAAGGCTGCGACCGTGGACGGCACTGACGGGGTCCATGCTGATCCTGCTTTCGGGAATGAGCGCCGCAAGTCTCGGCAGACTGGCCATCATGCAACCGTCTGAAGCGACAGCAGTACTCCTGGCCTATCCACTTCTAAAAATCCTCTGGAGCAAGATCATGGGCACGGGGCCAATCGTCTGCGTCGTTCTGGCGGTACCGGGTACCTACTGCATCGTCGTTGGGCTTGGAAGCAAACGATGCTGAACCTGCGTTGCCTTCTGACATCCACTGTGGCAGTGCCATGTTGCGTGAGGCGATTTTTTGTCAAGAAGTCAGCTTCAAGACCGGCCTTGCTGCCATCGAACATCCACTTTGGCAACCCACCATGGTTGCCCCTGAACCAGAAGGACCATCATGGATACGACTGTAGGCAAGCTCCTGATAGCTGCGGATTTCGGTGAACGTGACCGAGCGTTTCGCTAATACGTGACCGGTGCTTCCACCCCGGTTGCGCGGGTTCTGGATTGTAATCGCATCGGTCACGATGCGGCTTGTTCCTCGGCTTTTT